>Ga0208085_1000005_pt1 | contig 96496 bp, 103 predicted proteins | sample LakMenEpi21Jun10_FD_150721 | JGI IMG/M metagenome (GOLD analysis project Ga0208085, IMG submission 150721) | Freshwater microbial communities from Lake Mendota, WI - 21JUN2010 deep hole epilimnion (SPAdes) | ecosystem: Environmental > Aquatic > Freshwater > Lentic | place: Lake Mendota...
CCCTGCGAGCCCAGACCATTGATGCGGCCTTCATCCTTCGCCGTGATCACGAGGTGGGATCAATCGAGGTCGGGAAGTTCGCCGACTTCGTGCAGCTCGACTGTGACCCCCACGACGTCGACCCGACCGAGATCAACACCGCCATCAGTGTGTGCGCCACCTGGCTCAACGGCGAGAAGATCGACCTGGCGGCGTTCGAATCAGCCGCCGGCGTCGCCGACCCCGAACCCCATCGCCACCTTGCGGTAGCGCACCGTCACTGCTGCTGATCCGCCCCAGCGGGCCGGCCCACGCCGCCCTCAAGCAGGGCTGTGGGTGAGCACCGTTCCTTCGGGGTGGGCCGGCTGGACTTCTCCCTCGCCCTTGCGCAGGAGCCACCACCCAAGTCCCGACGCTGCGATCAGGCAAACCGCAACGACGAGCAGGGTTGTCTGAAACGCCGTGCCGTAGGAACTGCCCGCTGCGGCGAGTGCCTGCTGACCGATCGCCGTGTCGGGTCGTGTTCCCTGACCGGCATAGGTCGTGACGGCGTCAAGGCCGGTCGACAACTGGTTTGCCGGCACGCCGGCTGCCTCGAGCCGCTCGGTGGTGCCCCCAACGGTGAGCCGATCAATCATGACCGTAGAGAGAGCGAAACCGAGGGTGTAGGCGAACTGCCCGAACGTGGTGCGTGAACTCGACACCGGCCCGAGGTACTTCGGTGGGGCCTCACGCAAGATGAGGTTGCCGAACGCGACGGCGGCGACGACCACGCCTGCACCACCGAGAATCATGCCGGGCAGGTACCCGGCGAGACTCGTGGATTCGTGGGCGAGCGCCAGCAACACGAGTCCAAGCGCCGACATGATGCCCCCGGCGACACCCGCAGCCCGATTCGACACCCCCTTGGAGATGACGCGCCCCGCCAACAGACCACTGAGAATGCCAGCGAACAGCAGAGGCAACTGCCACACCGCCACCTTTGACGTGGTGAGCCCGTTGACGTACTGCCAGAGGTTCGTCAGCTGAAGGAACGCCACCGAGTTGCCGAAGTTGTAGATGAACCCGAAGCACAGCGCAGCGAGGAACACCGGTGACCGGAGAATGTCGATGGGGAAGAAGTGACCGTCGTAACGCCGCTCCCAGATGGCAAAGCCGGCGAGGACCACGACACCCACGATGATGGGCACCAGCGTGGTGGGACTCGTGAGGCTCTTGGCCAACTGGCTGATGCCGTAGAGCACGCCAACAATGCCGACAGCGAGAAGCACCTGGCCTACGACGTCGAACGACTCCCCGGCCATCTTGGGGATTTTCGGCAGCAACACCGGGGTGAGGATGAGCCCGATGATGCACGCAGCGGGGATGAGTAGGTAGGCGGTGCGCCAGTCCCCGGCTGCGAGGGTGCCACCGGCGAAGGTGAGGATCACGGTGAACACCATGGTCGTCGACATGAACACGCCCATGGCTCCGGCCATACGTTCCGGCTTCACCACTGACTTGATGAAACCGAACGCCGCGCCGTACACGGCACCGAGGCCGATCCCGACGACGATCATGCCTGCCATGTACACGGCAGGGTTGGGTGACACCATCACGATCAGGTTGCCGATCGCACCGACGACGAGCGCCACCATCAACAGGAGTCGACGGCCAAAGCGATCGGCCAACAGGCCCGTCGTGATGACCGTGGCGGCAATGGCGAGGGTCTGCATGCTCGCCGCCAGCGCCTGGACGCTGCCGGTCATATCGAGGTCTCGGCTTGCACCCACGAGTGCGGTGCTGGCGATATTGGGGGCTGCACCTTGGACTGCACCGAAGAACCCAAGGAGCGGAATGGCGAGGGGAGAGACTTTCCTCACCGCTGAGGTTGTGGCGGCCATCGGTTCAGACCTCGACCTTTGTGAAGGCGCCATTGGTGGGGAACGCCACGAGTCGTGACGAACTGAAATCCGTCGTAGGCAGGTCGATCGAGTACCACAGCGGGTCGTGCAAGGTGTTCACCAGGTACTGATGCCCTGTGAGGTTGCAGACCGTCGACCACATCGTCAGCTCAGGCGTCAACCCACCACCGGGCGCAGCCTCCATGACGGTCCCGGGCACGATGTCGAAGTTGTGCAGGATGCGCACACAGTCCATGAGCAGGGCGCGTTCGTCCTTTGGCTGCTGGGCGAAACGTACGTCGGCGAGGACCCGAACGAAGCGCGAGGGCGAGTTGCCGTCACCGGGGAGGCCTGCGAACCCCGAACCCTGACCGAGGGGGGCGAAGGTCGTGCCGCCAATGGTGACCGATGTGGGAACCGTCGGGGTCTGGGTCAGGTAGTTGCTCACGTTGGTGAGGTGCCAGTCGATGAAGGGGGCGTTCGTTGCGACCTGTACCGGGTTGTCGGTGATCACCATGCCGTCAGGGTGGAACTCGACGACAGCACAGGCGTCCTTGTCGTGGAGGATGACGTGCAGCGGTAGTGGGATGGGCACCTCAGGCGGGGTGAAATCCACGACGTTGCAACCGGACATGGCGGCCTTGGCCTCAGCGAGCGTGGAACACGTTCCCAACACGAAACCCAGGACCTCGAGAATGCCGATGTCGGACCCGTCGTTGCGAGGTGCGGCGTAGGTGGCGTGACCCGGCATGTAAAGGAGGTGCCCAGAGAGGCCTTCGGTGTTGGTTCCGTCTGCGATCCACTGCGGTTTGAAGGCCCCGATCCCGATCACGCCGTAAGTGCCGGTCCACGCCTTTCCGTCCGCAACTGACTCGCTGCGTCCGGCGAAATCAGAAGCCAGAACGCACAGTTGCCACGGCAGCACGTCAGGGAACTCCATGGTTCGACCCACCGCGACACTCCCGTCGCCAGCCGGCTGATGCTTGAAATTGGTGCACACGGTTTCCGGACCAAACCTTTCATTGACGGCCTCGCCGCCCTCGCTCCCCCGAGCTCACTGTCGTTGGCGATGAAGCACGGAGAGAGAAACGGTCGCTAAAACTTGCAAAACGCCAAGATCTTGAACATTATCACAGTCAGGTAACAGCCAATTTTGAACCACAGCGCAACTACCACCGGAAGGTCACCCTTGTGGCATCGTCGCCGTCACGCCCCCCGAAGATCCTCAAGCTCCCGATCGGTCTGAAAGCCACCGGCGAACGCAAGGAGTTCGACAGCCTCGGTGACGTCATGGTGCCGGCAAACAGGTACTGGGGTGCCCAGACTCAGCGCAGCCTCATCCACTTCAACATCGGCAACGACCGGATGCCCCACGAGGTGTACCACGCCTACGGGTACGTCAAGAAGGCCGCCGCCATCGTCAACACCAAGCACGGTCGCCTCCCTGCGTGGAAAGGCAAATTGATCCAGCAGGTCTGTGACGAGGTGATCACCGGCCAGCTCGACGAGGACTTCCCGCTGTATGTCTGGCAGACCGGTTCAGGCACCCAGTCGAACATGAACGTCAACGAGGTGGTGTCGAACCGCTGCATCCAGCTGGTCGGCGGCAAGCTCGGCTCCCAGGAACCCATCCACCCCAACGACCACGTCAACATGGGTCAGTCGTCCAACGACACGTTCCCCACGGCCATGCACATCGCGGCGTACACGATGGCCACCACCAAGACGATCCCTGCACTCAAGCGCCTCCAAAAGGCCCTTGAGAAGAAGTCCCGCCAGTGGAACTCGGTGGTCAAGATCGGTCGAACCCACCTCGAGGACGCCACGCCGCTGACTGTCGGCCAGGAATGGTCCGGCTACGCAGCTGCGCTCGCTGACGCCATCGAAGACGTGGAGCGCGCCACTGCCGGACTGCTGCGTCTCGCCATGGGCGGCACCGCAGTGGGCACCGGGCTGAACTCCCCGGCGGGCTTCGGCGACGAGGTCGCTTCGGTCATTGCCAAACTCACCGGCTACCCGTTCAAGACCGCGGAGAACAAGTTCGCCGCCCAAGGCACCCTTGACCGGATGGTGCGTGCCCACGCCGGACTGAAGTCAGCATCAGTCACGCTGTTCAAGATCGCCAACGACATGCGGTGGTTGGGGTCAGGGCCTCGGACCGGGCTGATGGAGCTCATCCTGCCGTCGAACGAACCGGGTTCGTCGATCATGCCGGGCAAGGTCAACCCCACGCAGGCCGAGGCCATGCTCATGGTGTGCATCCAGATCATGAGCTCAGACGTGGCCGTGCAGATGGGTGGTGCGGAGGGCAACTTCGAACTGAACGCATTCCGGCCCGTTCTCATCAACAACTACCTGCACTCGGCGCTGATCATGGCCGACATGTGTGACCACTTCCGGGAGTTCATGATCGAGGGTGCTGAGCTGAACCGCCCGAAGATCAAGGAGAACATCGACAAGTCGGTGATGATGGTCACCGCCCTGTCTCCCATCATCGGCTACGACCAGGCATCGGTGATCTCCCACTACGCCATCGATCACGACCTCACCCTTCGCGAGGCCGCACTGAAGAACGGTGTGAGCGAGGAGCTCTATGACCGAGTGGTCGTTCCGATCAACATGACGCACCCCGATGGTGCTGCGCCCAAGACCAAGAAGAAGGCGTCCGCCAAGCGGCCGGCAAAGAAGGCGTCGGCAAAGAAGACCACGAAGCGATGAGCACCACGCCGAGCGGCAAGTCCGCACTGATGGCAGAGGTCGGCGATCGGACGTTCTCGGCCTCGTGGACCTCCAACGAGCACCGGCTGCGACGACTCCTCGCCGAGTTCATTGGCACATTCGGGCTGATGTTCGTGCTGTCAGCCGGCGCCGCCATCCTCGTGAAATATGGAGGGGGCGACCCCCCGTCGTATGTGGTGGCCCTCGTGCTTTCGGCGTTTGCCGCGCTGTGGCTCATGGTTGCCATCTTTTTCCTCGGTGACATCTCGTCGCACTTCAACCCGGCCATGACGCTGGCGTTCACCCTGCGCGGCGACATGGGTTGGGTCATGGCGGGCGCGTACTGGATCGTGCAGTTCGCTGCCGCCATTGCGGGGGCGCTCTTGGCCAAATGGTTCTTCGGGCCGCTCGGGAACCTGGCCGCCACCCGTCCACCTGACGGACTGGCGTTGGAGTCGGTGGCGTTCGAGGCACTCCTCACCTTCGGACTGGTGCTGATGGTGCTCGGCATGGCCAACGGCCCCAAGCTCAGTGGGGCGTATGTGCCTTTCGCCGTGGCCGGCTACATCATGGCGCTGGGGTCCCTTGGTGGACCCTTCGAAGGTGCGGCCATGAACCCGGCCCGTGCCCTCGGCCCCGACGTGGCGCTCGGTGAACTCGGCACATGGTGGGTGTACCTGGTCGGACCATGCGCCGGTGCAGTGATTGCTGTCGGTGTCGCCTGGGTACTGCGCGGGCCGGCAAAAGCCCAAGAAGCGCGGGCTGCAATGGGTGATCCCACCGCTGCTGAATGACCAACCACGCCGGCTCGCACAGGCTGGTCACACAGGACGTGGCCGCTAGCGAACAGCGAGGAATGGATCGTCAACAATGCGACTCTCGGCTCCGCTCGGGCCGCGGGGGACACAACCCGCAATCGTGACCCGTCGCATGCGGCGCTCGGCGGTGCCGTAGTCATCGGTGGCGTAATGCATGGTGGCCTTGTTGTCCCAGATCACGACGTCTCCGGCTTGCCAGCGGTGGCGCACCACAACTTCGGGCTGGGTGGCGTGGTCGAACAACAACGCCAGCAACCGGTCGCTCTCCACTCGGGACAACCCGACGAGGTGGCTAGTGAACCCCGGGTTCACGAACAGTGCCCGTCGCCCGGTGGTGGGATGGACTCTCACCACCGGGTGGATGACGGGTGGAACCCCAGCGGCGCGCTCGAGGAGTTCACGGGCATCGTCTCGATGCAGTCCGGTGTCGGCCGGTTCCCCGAAGTAGGCCAGCGGGGTGATGCGATGCACCGCCTCGAGCCCGTCGACGAGGTGACGCAACGGTTCGGACAGTCGGGTGTACGCGCCCCGCAAGTCCGCCCACAGAGTGTCCCCACCGGCGACGGGGCTGACGTCACTGACGAGCACCGACGCTGACGGCGGGGTGCGAGTGAACGTCACGTCGGTGTGCCACGCCGCGTTTCGCCCGCCCTTGGCGCCGTCGAGTTCGAGGATCTCGGGATAGCCGTCCATGCCGGGCACCACCGGGTGTGCGGGGGTGGGTGAGCCCAGGGCGCGTGCTACGGCAACCTGTTCAGCGGGGTTGAGGAACTGGTCGCGAAACACCAACAACAGGTGCTCGTCGAGTTGACCGGCGAGCCAGTCAGCGTCGAGGTCACCAGCGAGGCGCGTCCCGGTGAACTCCATGCCGAACGTGCCAGTCAGCGGCGTGGCGGTGAACGTGTCGGTGAGCGTGGTCATTGGCACACCTCTTCAATCCACAAGTGCTCGTTGTGGCCGTTCACGTGGCGCACTCCGACTCGGAGACGTTGACCTCAAACGGACCGGTCTCGTCGAAATCGACGTAGTAGGTGCCGTCCACATCGGGGGTGGGGATGGTGTCGAGATCGGCGAGGCCCTCAGCCACGGCGGCTGCACCACCTACCCGGTCCAGCCACACCGGGAACGTCTCGGCGGCGGAGCGTTCCTCGGCGAACCGCCTCACCACCCGGGCGACCGCTTCGGGAGCGGTGCGGGCCGGGACCCGCAGCGCCTTGGCACCGAAACGGATCTGCTCATCTGCGACGTGGCCACCGAGGAGCAGCTGGTAGCCAGGGACTGCTTGGCCGTGGGCCCGGCGTTCCACACCGAACAGACCAATGTCCGCCGCATGGTGCTGGCCGCAACTGTTCGTGCAACCGGAGATGTTCACCCGCACACCACCCACCTCGGCGAGACCCTGCTCCTCGAGTTCCTCGCCAATGGCTTTGGCGAGACCGCGTGACTGCGTGATGGCGATGTTGCAGGTATCCGCCCCCGGGCACGCCACGACGTCACGTGCGAGCTCGGCCCCCGGCTGGGCCATGCCAATCGTCTCGAGCCGCGCGTACAGCGGTGCGAGGTCATCATCAGTGAGGTTGCGGAACACGACGTTCTGCCGGTTCGACAGGCGCACATCGGCGCCGAACTCACGCTGGATCGCAGCGAGCGCCCGAAACTGGCTGGCGGTGATGTCTCCGAGCGCGGCGTACGCCACAGCGCTCACCGTGCCGTTGGCCGCCCCACGAATCACGCTCGTCTGCTCCCATCGGGTGAACGGGTCCGCCGACAAAATGTCGACGCGCACCCCTTGGCCGACAGCGGTGACGCTCTGGCCGTCAGGCACACGACCAGCGGGGGCGTCACCCGCTTCGGCGACCTCAGGTGGAATCCCCCCGGGCCACGACGACGAGGCGGGCAGCGTGTGGCGGACCTTGAGCACCCGGCGGCGCACCTCGTCGATGCCGAGGGTGTCCACCAGCCACTTCATGCGGGCCCGCAATTTGTTGTCCCGGTTGCCGGCCTGTTCGAACACTCGCAGACACGCCTCGACAGTGGGCAGCAGATCCTCGCGGGTGGTGAAGTCCTCAAGGGCGAGGGCGGGGTGCGGGTTGGCCCCAAGACCACCGGCGATGTACACCCGGAAACCCGATTCGGTGGTGCCGTCGGGGGCGGTTCGCGTGGTGGCGACCACCCCGACGTCGTTGAACATGGCTTGACCACAGTCGGTGGAGCACCCAGAGAAGTTCACCTTGAACTTGCGAGGCAGTCGCTGGCCGAGCGGGTTGCGCACGAAGTGGCGGAAGGTGGCCTCGGCCCACGGGGTGACGTCGAGGTGCTCGTGGGGGCACGCCCCCGCCAGGTGGCAGGCCATGACGTTGCGCACCGTGTCACCACACGCCTCGCGTGTGGTGAGGCCCACCGCAGCGAGTCGTCGGAGCAGTTCGGGGATGCGACGCAGTTCGACGAAATGGAACTGGATGTTCTGACGGGTGGTGATGTGGCCCCACCCGCGGGAGAACTCGTTGGCGAGGTCCGACATGAGGTCGAGTTGTTCGGGGGTGATGGTGCCCGCCGGCACCTTGATGCGCACCATCTGGTTGGTGCCACCCTGACGCTGGCCGTAGATGCCGTTGTTGAGACGCATCACCCGGAACACGTCCTCTTCGATGTCACCGTTGAGGTACTGGCCGATGGCCTCCTCGAAACGTTCGATGTCGCGTTGTTCCTCGGCGTCGAGGTCACGTGGTTGGGGGGCGGGGGCGATACCGGTCATGAGGGTCCTCGATCTGGTTCAGGTTCCTGGGTCCTCGCCCACTTCGCGCAGTGCGTCGTGGAGGGCACGGCGCAACCGTCGGACGTGGTCGGGGTCGAGATGGGCAATGAGGCCGGTGCCGGGGGCACCGAAGGGTTCGACGGTGAGCACCACCCGCGGCGAGGCATCGTCGTAGTCGTCACTGATAGCCACCGCCCACGACACCGCCTCAGCGTCCTCGGCGCCGGGCGGCAGGTCGTCGGGCCCGAGTGGTTGGTCGTCAATGGAACGTCGCATCAGCGCACCTGCTCGGTGGTCGACGCCGCCGTCGGGGCGAGATCGAGGGCGGCGACCGCACCGATGACGATGGTGGCCGGGGAGCGCACCTCAGTCACGCCGAGCGCACCGAGCGTGGTCCGCACCGTGGTCTGGTCGGGCCGGGTCCCCCACCGCACGGCGGCCACCGGCGTGTCGGGCGACAACCCCCCGGCAATGAGTCGTTCAGCGATGACGGCGCGTTCGGTGACGCCCATGAGCACCACGATGGTCCCGCCCACCGCAGCGAGTGCCTCCCACGCCACCCCGGTCGAGCCGCCAGTCGCCCGGTGTCCGGTGACCACGGTGAACGCAGCGGAGGCGTGACGGTGGGTGACGGGAACGCCGGCAGCGGCAGGGGCGGCCACCGCCGAGGTGATGCCTGGCACCACGGTGAAGGGCACCCCGGCCTGGGACAGCGCTTCAGCTTCCTCGCCACCGCGACCGAACACGAACGGGTCACCGCCCTTGAGACGCACCACCTCGAGACCTTGGTCGCCGAGATGGACCAACAGCGCGTTGATGAGCTCCTGTGGGGTGGTGGCCCCGGGCCGCTTGCCGACGTCGATGCGTTCGGCACCCGCCGGGGCGAGGTCCAACACATCAGGGTGGACGAGACGGTCGTGCACAACGACGTCGGCGGTGGCGAGCAGACGGGCAGCGCGCACGGTGAGCAGTTCGGGGTCACCGGGGCCCGCCCCGACGAGGTGGACGGTCATGACACCACCGAGGTGGCCAGGGCGATCGTGTCGGTGCTGCGGTGGGCCGCCACGATCTCGTCGATGATGGGGGTCCAGTCGAGATCCTCGGTGCTCTCGCCGCGGGCGTGCACCTCGGCGCGACGTTCGGCGAGTTCGGCGGCGATGTCAGCGAACTCCGGGCCGATGGCCTCGGTGAGTCGGACCCGCAACCACGTCGAGAGCGCCGGGCTCACCCCACCGGTCGAGGCGGTGACCATGACCGGTCCGCGCCGCACCACGGCGGCCAGGGTGAACGAGCACCGTTCGGGGTCGTCGGCGGAGTTCGCCCAGATGCCGGACGCCTCAGCGTCGTCGTAGACGGCTTGGTCGACGGAGCGATCCCCGGTGGCGGTGATGACGAGCCAGTGGCCGTCGACGTCGCCGGGGGCGTAGGGGCGCCGGCGAACGTCCGTGGCGAGTGCTGCGAGTTCGTCGGTGATCTCGGGAGCGACGGCGGTGATCACCGCTCCGCACGCCGCCAGCCCGGCGGCCTTGCGGGTGGCGATTCGGCCACCACCGACGATCAGGCAGCGTCGCCCCTCGAGGTTCAAGTTGATGGGGAACTGCACGTTCGGCTCCGTCGATGGATGGCAAAACACGACTAAACAGGTCAGATTTTAGGGTTATGTGGTGCCGGACCGCAATAGGGGCCGTGAGCGACCTTCAACGACGCCGATCCGCCACGTCGACTCAGCCAACCTCGGTGACTACAAGCGCGCCGGCGGTGACGTTGGTGGCCTCGTCCACAAGGATCAGGCGACCTGCGACCCGACTGTGGGCGTAGGGGGCAGCCACCACCGGTTCACTGAAGGACACCCGCACCGACGCAAGATCGTTGAGGCCCACCTCGGGGGCGACGCGCCGCTCAAGCGTGTCGACGTCGTGGACGTAACGAACCTCATCCAGCGTCGCCCGACCGGTGCGGGTGCCGTGCTTGAACCAGAGTCGGGTCCCCGTTCTCAACGGCGTGTCCACCATCCAGCACAACTCGCCGGTCACCTGTTCGCTCACCGCCGCGTCGCCGGTGGTGATGACGTCACCACGGGCCACGTCGATGGCATCGGCGAGCACCACGGTGATGGCCTCAGACGGTCGGGCCACGTCAATGTCCCGACCGAGTCGCTGCAACCCCGCAACCGTAGAGGTCTGACCCGAGGGCGCGATCCACACCGGGTCACCCACCGCCAGCGTGCCGTCGGCCAGCCGTCCGGCGTAACCACGGAAATCGCTCGACGGTGCACGCAGCACCCGCTGCACATCGAGTCGGGCAGCGCCGTCGTGCACCGCCGCCCGGGCGTCGACACTCTCGAGCCAGTCAAGCAACGACACGCCGGTGAACCAGGGCGACGACGACGAGCGCTCCACCACGTTGTCGCCGTTGAGAGCACTGATGGGGAACGGCACCACCGGTACCGGGGTCGGGAGCGCCGCCACGTAGTCGGTGACCTCCTTGGTGATCCGGTCAAAGACCCCCTCATCCCAGTCGACGAGATCCATCTTGTTGATGGCCAGCGCGATGGCATGCACCCCCAACAGGGCGGCGATGAAGGCATGACGACGGGTCTGGGCAACCATGCCGGCGCGGGCGTCGACGAGCACGACGGCCACCTCGGCGGTCGATGCTCCGGTCACCATGTTGCGGGTGTACTGGGCGTGTCCGGGGGTATCAGCCACCACGAAGTTCCGTCGAGGCGTGGCGAAGTACCGGTGCGCCACGTCGATGGTGATGCCCTGCTCCCGTTCGGCCCGCAACCCGTCGGTCACGAGCGCAAGATTCACACCGTCCTCTCCGAGACGGCGACTGGCGCGCTCGACGGCGGCGAGCTGGTCTTCGAACACGGTCTTGGTGTCGTGGAGCAACCGACCGATCAGGGTGCTCTTGCCGTCGTCGACCGAGCCGGCGGTGGCGATGTGCAGCGGGGGGAGGATCGTGGGCGTCGACATCAGAAGTAGCCCTCCCGCTTGCGTTCCTCCATGGCCGACTCGCTGAAGGCGTCATCAGCACGGGTCGCCCCGCGTTCGGTGATTCGGCTTGCCGCCACCTCGGCGATCACCTCGTCGACGGTGGTGGCCGACGACCGCACCGCCCCGGTACAGCTGGCATCACCCACGGTTCGGTACCGCACGAGTTCCTCTTTGGCGATCTCCCCATCGGCCACACTGACCGGGCCGCCCACGGCCAAGAGCATCCCGCCGCGATCGACGACGGTGCGACGGTGGGCGAAGTAGATCGACGGGAGCGGCACGTCCTCGGCTGCGATGTAGCGCCACACGTCGAGTTCGGTCCAGTTGCTGAGCGGAAACGCCCGCAGGTGCTCACCGGGGCGGATACGGGCGTTGAGCAGGTCCCACGGTTCGGGACGCTGGTTGCGCGGGTCCCAACGGCCGTGGGTGTCGCGGAAACTGAGGATGCGTTCCTTGGCCCGTGCCTTGTCCTCGTCGCGCCGTCCGCCGCCGAAGGCGGCGTCGAACCCGTGGTGTGCCAGGGCATCAAGCAGCGTGACGCTCTGGAGACGGTTGCGCGACGCCCCCGGCCCGGTCTCCTCGGTGACCCGTCCTGCATCGATCGAGGCCTGGACGCTGGCCACCACCAGCTCGATGCCCCACCGGTCCACGAGAGCGTCGCGGTAGGCAATCACCTCGGGGAAGTTGTGCCCGGTGTCGACGTGCATGACCGGGAACGGCAAGCGAGCTGGAGCGAACGCAGCGACGGCAAGGTGGGCGAGTACGGCGGAGTCCTTGCCACCCGAGAACAACAGCACCGGATGTTCACACTCGGTGGCCACCTCGCGGATGATGGTGACGGCCTCGTCGACGAGGTCGTCAAGCTGGCCGGCGGCGGCACCGAGTACCGACGGGCCGAACACGGTGGTGTCGCTGGCGCTCACAGGTGTAACCCACATTCGGTCTTGTCCGACCCCGACCAGCGTCCTGCTCGACGATCTTCACCTGGGGCGGTGGGCCGTGTGCATGGCCAACACCCGATCGAGCCGTAGCCCCGTTCGGTGAGCGGGTTGGCCGGCAGGTCGTGCTCGGCGATCCACGTCTCGACCGCCTCGTCGTCCCAGGTGGCCAGCGGATTGACCTTCACGAGGTTGCGTCCGACGTCGAAACTGGCGACGGGAGCGTCAGCCCGACTCGGTCCGTCGACCCGCCGAATCCCAGTCACCCATGCGTCGTGACCAGCAAGAGCCCGGTTCAACGGTTCCACCTTGCGCACCGCGCAGCACCCCTCAACGTCGTGCTGCCACCGGTTGTCGGGAGTCACCTCTGCTGCCGGTTCGACCACCCGGATGTTGAGATCAAATCGCTCACGAAGTTCGTTGGCGAACCAGAGCGTCTCGGCGAACAGGTACTGGGTGTCCAACAGCACGATCTCCGCTGCGGGTTCGGCGAGGTGGACGAGGTGGGCGAGCACGGCATCCTCGAAACTGACGGTGACCACGACCCGATCGGTGCCGAACGTGCGGTACGCCCACCCGAGCACCTCAACAGGGTGGCGATCCTCGAGGTCCGCAGGGATCGGAATCGGGGTGTCGAGGCTGGGCACACCGCAGTTGTAGCAATTCCTTACTAATTCCATCAACTTTTGCGGAATTCGATGGTCCGCCTACTGAAAGCCGCCTGCACCGGCGTGCATGAGGCTGCCCCACCCATGCCATCCTTACGAGGTGAGCCCGGCCGCGCCCCCCACCCAACCTCCGGCGTCGACCATGCTGGGGCGCGCCGTCCGGCTGCGTTGCCCGGTGTGCGGCACCGGCGGGCTGTTCTTCCAACCCGGCCACCGGTTCCGCCTCGGCCTGCCGGAACGCTGCAGCGGATGCGAACTGCGCTTCGACCGGGAGGCTGGTCACTGGGCCGGATCGTTCGGCCTCAACACCATCGTGTCGTTCACCGCACTGTTCGCCGTGCTCATCGTCGGACTGTTCGTGACCTGGCCCGACCCCCCGGCGGTCACCCTCATCGTCGCCGCGCTCACCGTGGCGCTCGTCGTGCCTCTCGTGTTCGCCCCGTGGTCCGCAACGCTGTGGCTGGTCATCGACCTGCGCATGCGCCCCCTCGAACCCGGCGAGGCAGTCACACCCTCGGCGCCCTCACCACCACCTGACGCTCGCGACCGCTAACCGCCTCGGCGACCCGTCACCAGACCGTGCGGGTGCAACCACCCACGATCAAGCCGCGTCACACTGACGTCAACGAGTCCGGCCCGACGAAACCGGTCGGCGAGGACCTCGAGTGACTCGAGACCGTGGTGACGGCCGGCGGTGATACCGAGCACGCCGGTGGACAGGCGCTCCTGCGCCGAGGCGAGACGCGCCTTCCACGCCGGGGTCACCCCGAGTTCCTTGACCACCAGCACTCCACCCGGCCTGAGCCGCCCACACGCCGCCGCCACCAGCTCCTCACGTCCGGCGTCGTCAAGCAGGTACAGCACGTCGACGATGACCACGGCGTCGAACGGCCCCTCAGGCAACTCCCCGGGTTCGACGAGGTCGAACACTGTGGTGTCGTCGAGTCGCAACGAGGCTCGGGCAGCGTCGATCTTGCGCCGGTCGATGTCCACCCCGTGGACGCGGCGGTCGGCTGCAGCGTCGGCGAGGTAATTCGCCACCAGCCCGTGACCGCACCCGATCTCGAGCACCGCCCCCGAGGGGGGCACGACAGCGTCGACATCGGGGATCGGGCAGGTCCGCCACCGCACCCCCACATGGGTGCGCACCCCCAACGACGCCGCACGGTAGCGGTCCATCGTCCCGCTCGGCGACGGCGGGGCGTTCACGACGACCCCAGGTCGGCGAACGTGCCGAGTCGGAACCCGAGCCGGTCCACGGCGTCACGCACATTCGGGTTACACAGCGCGGCGTACTCCTCCTCCCAGTGGTAGCCCCACTGGTAGTGCGCCCGGTCGCCATCGGTGAGTACGCCTGGGTGGGTGGCCAACTCGGCACTGGCACCCGAGGCGAAACCCGCCCCGGCGCGCAGGCGTCCAAGCGAGGCGACCATACCGTCGGCGTCGAGGGTGCCGGCCTCATCGAGTCCGGTGGACGCCGTTGTGTACCGCCACCCCTTGGCGTCACACACCGCCTCAAGGTCACGAGCCAGCCGCCGCACCACCACCCCCACTGGCCCCCGCTGACCCGAACGGGTTACCCGGATGCGCTGCACCCCTGCGGTGTCACCGATCCCCATCACCACGTCACGCACCATGGGCCACAAATGCAGGTTCTGGTGGGTGTCGATGTGGTCGACGTCCACCCCGGCGCCACGCACCGCCTCGAGTTGGGCGGAGAACTCGCGGGCGAGATCATCAGGGTCGATGCGTCCCGCCGCGGCGCGCGGCAGGAACTGGCGCCACGACGCCCACAGCCGCCCGGACCGATCGACGAGCGAGGGGATCTCCGCCGCCGACAACAACGGTGGGTCCTCACCCACGGCGGCGAAATGCACCCCCACCCCGAGAGTGGCGACGTCGGCGAGTCGGCGTACCGACGAGCCGAACCCCGGTCCGAGGGCGATGACTGACGTGGACGTCACGATGCCGCGCTCGGCAGCGTCCACGATGGCGGCGCTGACCCCGTCGGTGAGGCCGTAGTCGTCAGCGTTGACGATCAACAGCGGTCGGTCACTGTGAGAGGCGCTCACCGAGACAGGGACCTCACGTCTGGGGGGCCACCCGGCCGAGGTCGCGGCGCAGGTCCCGCAACTCGCGCAGAATCCCAAAGATCGTCGACCATGACGACAACGTCGACACCCCGCGGGTACGAGGGAAGTAGTCCACGCCGAACTGCACCACGTTGAACCCTCGTCGCTGGGCGGACACCAACAACTCGACGTCGATGAACGACCCCTCACTGCGCAACTCGACGGCGTCAAGGACCCGGCGACGAATCAATTTGCCAGCAAAGTTGACGTCACGGACCCGCAGACCGAACAGCAGTCGGATCAGATGGTTGTAGAGGTACGAGTACACGAAACGCCGAGGGCCCTCGCCGGTCCGGTCCAGTCGGTACAGCGACACCACGTCAGCGTCGTAGACCCGAGCCACCCGTACCGCCTTGTCGAGCTCGACGAGGTCGAAAGGCAGGTCGGCGTCGGTGTAGAGCACCAGGTCGCCCGTTGACGCCGCCAGACCGCTACGAATGGCCCCACCCAACCCGCGGTTGGAAGGGTGGTGCACCACGGTGATGCGGCCGTCAGCGGCGGCGAGACCGTCGGCGATGGCCCCGGTGGCGTCGGTGGAGGCGTCGTCGACGATCACCACTTCAAGGGAACCGATGGCCCCGTCGGACTCGAGACGTTCACCGGCTTCGACGGCGGCAGCCACCGTGCGGGCGAGACCGGCTTCCTCGTTCCACGCCGGGAAGAAGATCGTGAGGCTCGGGGGTGCGGTCACCGGTACTCCAGGTTCAGGTCCCCGCCGTCGGGGGACCTCAGGAAACGTAGTAGCCCCGGGCGAACAACGAGGTGAACACCACCAACAACACGGCCGAGCACGCCATCGCCACCCGACCCACCGCCGGTCGTCGTTCGGCGGCCGCCCCGACGAGGGCGAACACGGGGAACGCCGCCAACAGGTAGCGGCCCGACCCCTGGAAGTCCTGGCTGCCCAGCAACGCCGGGGCGACCACCGCCGCCGTGTACAGCCCGTAGGCGACACCGAACCGCCGGATAATCCATGGCACCGCCACCAACGCCGCCACCACGAGGGCCCCCTGCAACACGATCCCGAGCGTGTACAGCAGTTCGCTTCCGTACTCGGGGCCACACGTCGGTGCTGGACCACCAAGCCAGCCCCGGGTGTGGCAGGCCACGGCGCGCACACGATCGAAAAGGTCGAACTTGAACCAGGTGGCGGGGCCACTCTCCTGGCCCCACGCCTTTTGGATCTTGGAAAACACCAGCGGGTCGCCGAAGTTCACCCACAGATACGTCATCCACGCTGCGAGACCACCGGCGCTGAGCAGCACTCCGGCGTCCGCCGGCCGCAACCGACGCCACCCGCCACGACGCACCACGGCCAACACCACGAGACCCACCACCAGGGCGAACCCGACAGGTCGAGTGGCGGTGGCCACCGCCCCGGCGAGACCGGCCAGCACCGGATGGTCGCGTTCGAGCAACACGAACGCCCCGACGGCCGCCACGAGGAACAGGGCGTCGGCGTACACGGCACCGAACAAGAAAAAGGCGAACGGGTAGACGATGAGTGCCACCACCGAGAAGCGCACCGCCGGGGACGACAGCCGATCGGCGCACCAGCGGGAGAACAACGCCACCGCCCCCAGACCTGACGCCACGGTCACGAGGACACCCGCCACGAACGGGTGGCCGCCAAGTACGAATCCCACCCACCGCATCAACAGTGGGTATGCAGGGAAAAACGCCACGGGCGCCTGAAGGTCGACGCTGACGAAGCTGTAGCCCTCATCGGCGATGAGGCGGTACCACCCGGCGTCGAACTTGACCCACATGCCGATGAGTGCATCGCCGGCGAAGAGGAACTCCGATTGGCGCACCAGCGGGTCGGGAGGCAGGAACCGATGGCTGAGAAACGCCACCACCCACAACACGACTCCGACCGCGGCGAACGCCCCGAGGGCGAAGCGCACCGGATCAAAGGTGCGGGGTGCGGCCACCTCGGCGTCGGACATCTCGGTCACGCGTTGAGGTCCTCGACGTGGTGGTGATCATCACCGCCGGGATCCTCGGCCCGGTGGGCCACCCACGCAGCGAGCGCAGTGGTGAGCGGCACACTGGCCACGAGGCCGATACTGCCCACCAGCGTGCGGACGATCTCGGTGGCGACGAGTTCACCGTTGGCCACCACCAGCCACGACTGGTTCGACAAACTGAAAAACAACAGCAGTGGCATCGACGCCCCGGCGTAGGCGAGCACCAACGTGTTCACTGTCGACGCCACGTGGTCACGACCGATGCGGATCCCCGAGCGGTACAGCGCCATTGGGGAGGTGCGCCCCCCCGTGGCCCGCAACTCCCACACCGCCGAGGCCTGGGTGACCGTCATGTCGTCAATGGCCCCCAATGCACCAATCACGATGCCGGCGAGTACCAGACCCGCCAGACCAAGGCGCACCGGGCCCAACTGGAGGTACACCGCCTCCTCCGACGCCAACCCGGTGATCGCCGCCGCCCCCACGAACACCAATGCCAAAAGCGCCGTGATCGCCAGCGCCCCAAGCGTGCCCAACAACGCCACGGTGCTCATGGAGTTGAAACCGTGCGCCAGATACACCCCGGCGAAGGCGATGACCGTGGCCGACACCAGCGCCACCGACAACGGGTCCGACCCCTCAATGAGCGCCGGGACGGTGAACACCAACAGCACCCCGAGACTCATCCCGAGTCCGACCAACGCTGCAAGGCCACGCCAACGTCCCAACAGCACCACCACCACGGCGAACAGCACCACGAGCGCCACCATCGGGGTACTGCGCTCACGGTCACTGAAGCGGTACTGGAAACCCGCTGGGGATGCCTCGTCGTACTCGAGCACGATGACGTCCCCCACCGACAGGTCCGCTGAGGCAGCGTCGTAGACGTCGAGGGGCACCAACAACCCGGCGTCCGCCCCTTCGAGTACCTCGACGTCGAGTTCGGCGCACAACAGTTGCGGTGCACCCTCGGCCTGCTGGCCGGGGCACGGCACCTCCTCGGCGGCGACGATGCGCCCGTCGACGAACGTGGAACTGACATTGGTGATCGACGACTGCAGATCACCCGAGGGCCACAGCACCACCATGCCGATCACCGCCACCAGACCGATCACGGCGGCCACCGCAGTCAGCCACCGGGTCAACTGCGATGGCACCACCAGTTGGGACGACCCCCCGTGGCTGTGCCCGGCGCCCACGCTCAGTCCCCCCCAGCGTCCCCGGAACCCGCCAATCGGTGCCGGGCCACCTCGAAGCACGCCACCGCCGCAGCGGTCGCCACGTTCAGTGACGCCAGGTTGCCGACCTGGGGGATGGACGCCAACTGGTCACAGCGTTGACGCACCAGCCGGGACAGGCCTGCCCCTTCCGCACCGAGGACCAACACCACCGGGTCGGCGGCGATCGACAGGTCCCACACCCGCTGTTCAGCCGTGGCATCAAGACCGACGCTCCACACCCCGAGTTTCGACAGTTCACCGAGCGCGGCCGGCAACCCACCAACGAGCGCCATGGGGAGGTGCTCGACGGCACCGGCGGCAGCTTTGGCCACCGTGGGGGTGATGTGCACGGCTCGGTGGCGGGGAAGCACCACCCCGGTCGCCCCCGCACACTCGGCGGCACGGAGCAACGCTCCGAGGTTGCCGGGGTCGGTCACCCCGTCTACGGCCACGAGGAACGGCACCCGGCCGTCTGCGTCCACGGAGGCAAGCTGGCCAAGATCAACGGGTTCGAGTGCGTCGGCGAGAGCGAGAACACCCTGGGGTGCCTCACTGCGAGCCATCGACGCCAAACGTCCCCGACTCACCGCTCTCACCGGCACCCGCAGGTCCCGAGCCAACTCGGCGATGTCGTCATTGGCTAGCGCAGCCTCCGCCACGTCGTCGCGACCCTCGTCGGCCGCCCGTCGTTCAGCCACGAGCACCTCGCGCACCCGACGCCGACCGGCGAGCAACAACTCCCGGACCGCCTGACGCCCCTCAACCTGCTCTCCACCAAGATCGCGTGGCGCAGAACGGCGACGCTCCGGTGTCGGGGTACCGGCGCGACCGCCACTGCGGCGACCCGTCGGGTTGGCGTTGCCTCGTGCAGCGGTGGGGCGCCCGCCACGACCCTTTGCCGCAGCCGGCTTGCCGCCCGTCCCGCGGCCCGACGTCGCCCGGCCCGGCGTTGCCCGGCCCGGCGTTGCCCTACCTGACTTCGCCGAGGCTGCCTTCGCCGGACCCGACCGACGCGGCGTCCCCCGGCCCTTCGCTGGGCGGCCCGTCATCGCGTCACCAACGCCACTGCCATCACCACGACTCCCTCACTTCGGCCAATGGCTCCGAGTTTCTCAGCCCGGTTGCCCTTCACTCCCACTGGTGCACCCACCACTGCGGACAATCGCTCCACCATCGCAGCACGCTGCGGGGCGATGCGAGGACGTTCACACACCACCGAACAGTCCACGTTCACGACCCGCCAACCGGCATCGGCGAGCATCTTCACCACCTCGGCCAACAACGCCATCGAGTCCGCTCCCGCCCACGCCGGGTCAGTGTCGGGAAAGTGCTCCCCAATGTCGCCAAGACCCGCAGCACCCAACAAGGCGTCGGCACAGGCGTGAGCCACGGCGTCAGCGTCACTGTGACCGACGAGACCAGGTTCGCCGTCGAACACCACACCGCCGAGCACCAAGACCCGCTCGGGGTCGGTGGAGAACCGATGCACGTCGAACCCGTGGCCGACACGCAGATCCATCGGGTCGCTCATGGCCGAACCCCCGCTCGAAGCACCTCGCCGACAACGTCGAGATCGCCGGCCACGGTGACCTTGCGGTTGGCCGACTCGCCGGGCACCACCACCACGACACCGCCGCCAGCCTCGACCAACCCGGCGTCATCGGTGGCCTCCGGTGCACCACGATGCGCAGCGCGCAGCACCCCGCAGCGGAACGCCTGAGGAGTCTGAATCCACACCAGTCCATTGCGGTCCACCGTCTCCACCACCCGGCCGTCGACGTCGACCCGCTTGAGCGTGTCAGCCACCGGTATCGCCGGCACCGCAGCGTCCGCCCCCGCCACCACGGCGTCGATGACGGCGTCGAACAGCGCCGTTGAGGCGAGAGGACGGGCGGCATCGTGGACAACCACCACGTCGTCGTCATCGGCGAGACCGTCAAGGGTGGCGAGACCGCTTCGCACCGACCCCGAACGGGTGTCGGCGCCCTCGACGATCCGCAGACCCTCAGAGGGAGACGACACCTCGGCGTGACCGGGGGGGACCACGAGAACGGTCGCCGAGGCCACCGGCGCCGCCGCGGCCACCGACCAGTCGACGACCCGCCGACCAGCGACCTCGAGGAACTGTTTGGGAACGTCAGAACCGAAACGTGACCCTTGGCCGGCGGCGACCACCACGGCCCAGACCGCCGGACGTGACCGGTCGCTCAGCTGAGTTCCTGGTCCAGCCGGGCCTCGGCCTCCTCCTCGCTCACATTGATGGCGAAGGTGAGTTCCGAGACGAGAATCTGGCGGGCCTTGATCAACATGCGCTTCTCACCGGCGGACAGTCCTTTGTCCTTGTCACGGATGGTGAGGTTCCGCACCACCTCGGCGACCTGGTAAATGTCACCCGACTTGAGTTTCTCGACGTGGTTCTTGAACCGTCGGGACCAGTTGGTGGGCATGCGCGCCTCCTTCTTGCGAAGAACGGCGAACACCTCCTCGACCTCTTCGTCGTTAATGACCTCGCGCAACCCAACCTCGTCGGTGTTGTCGGAGGGCACCATAAGGGTCAGGTCGCTGTAGGCGAGCTGAAGGATCAGGTACTCGCGCTTCTCACCGGTCGGTGAGGTGAGCATCTTGCGCTGCTCGATCACTGCGGCACCGTGATGGGGGTAGACGACGTTGTCGCCGACGTCGAAAGGCATGGCTCTCCTGGGACGGCTTGGAGGAACTGGTGGGAACGGATAAACCCGGCGACGGACGCCACGGGTGGACCCACAGGATACCAGCGACGCGTCCTCGTCCCGACGGCGGGTTCCCACGGCCCCCATTCGGGCGTGTCCTCTACCGATCCGCCGGTACCATGACCTTGTGATCGACGCCGAAACCCTTCGCGAAGTCGAGCTCCTCGGGAGCCTCCCTGCCGACCAACTCGACGCGGTGGCCGCACAGGCCCGGCCGGTGAAGCTCACTCGCGGTGACCTGTTGTTCAACCACAACGACGAACCTGACGCCCTGTTCGTCGTGCTCAACGGTCGGGTCGCCATTCTCAACACCGCCGCCGACGGACGCGAGTCCATGGTGGCGCTCATGGAGGGCGGCGACCTGTTCGGGGAGTTGCCGTTGTTCGATGGACGACCCCGTTCCGCTGCGGCCCGGGCCCTCGAACCGTCCGAGGTGGTGCACATCCCCTACACCGCCCTGCGGGAGATCTACGACGCACACCCCGAGTTGTTGTGGCAGGTAGTGGGCCTGTTGGCCCAGCGCCTGCGCGCCACCGACGAGGCACTCGCCGACTCGGTGTTTCTCGACGTGACAGGACGCACCGCCAAACGTCTCCTCGAACTGTCGTCGGGGGAGGACGAATTCGTCCTCCCCATCACCCAGGAGGAACTCGCCGGCATGATCGGTGCGTCGCGCGAACGCGTCAACAAGGCCATCTCGTCGTTCGTGCGGCTCGGCTGGATCGAACAGTCGGACCGTCGCTATCGCATCACCGACCGCGACCAGATGGAGCGGCGTTCCCGCTAGGGGCCGACCTCAAACCCCGAGGAAACCGAGGACTCTCCGCCAGGCATCTGCCGCGTCGTCGGCGCGGTGGGCCGGACGCTCGGGGTCGTGAACGAACCCGTGCTCGGCGTCGGAGTACACCACCACCTCGGCACCATTGGCCCGCAACGCCGCCACGTCGTCGACGGGTGTCCACGGGTCCGCACCCCCAATGATGGCCAACACCGGGCAGTGCTCGGCGGCGAGCAGGTCGAGAGGCTGGGCTTGGGTCGGGCTCTCCCAGTTCTCAGGCACCCGGATCATCCCGTAGAACGACACCGCCTTGTCGAACCGGCCCGAGGCGGCCGCCTTGAGGGCGTACATGCCACCCATGCAGAACCCGAGCACCGCCACCGACGCAGCACCGGTGCGATCGGCGGCCGCTGCGGCGTCGGCGATCACCGCCGCGTCGTCGAGACTGCCCACCGACTCGAGCCGGGCGGCGAGAGGCAGGTCCTCACGCCCGGGCCACGGTTCGGGGACGCACACCGTCCAACCCAGCGCGTCGGCGAGACGTTGGGCGTGGCCGTCGAAGAGCGGCCGCAGCCCCATGATGTCGGGGAGCAGCACCAACCCGCCCGAGGGGACCCCGGCAGGGTCGGCGCCCTCGGGGACGGCCAGTTCGGCTGGTGTGCCCGAAGGCAGGGTGACGCGCACCGCCTCGTTCTACTCGCCACCCTCACGCTGGTGACGGCAATGTGACAGGCCCCTGACGTGACATCGGTCGCATGACCGACCCACCGATCAGGTGTAGCGGTCGAGAATCGACGATGAGGTGAGCTTGGACAGCCCGTCCTTGATGGCCCGGGCACGGGTCGCCCCCACCCCTTCCACCTCGTCGAGATCGGCCACGTTGGCCCGCAGGATGCGAGGCAACGACCCAAACGACTCGACGATGTTGCTCACGATGCTGTCGGGCAACCGGGGAATCCGGGCCAACAGGCGGTAACCCTTCGGTTCGAGTGCCGCCTCGAGATCCGCTGCACTCACCTCGAGGTGCAACACGTCGGCCACCAACTTGAGGTCGAGCAGATCCTCGGTCTCGAGTTCCCGCAGACCCGTCATGGCCGCTTCGAGATCCCAGCCGCCGTCGCCGTGGAAGTAGTCGCGCACCACGAGACGACGCTCGTCCTCCACCCCGACGATGATCTCCTCGAGCTGGAGTGCCACGAGTCGACCGTCGGTGCCGAGCTCCACGAGGTCGAATTCGATCTCTGCTGCGATGCGCAGGACGATCTCGGTGATCTGCAACATGGTCACCACGTCACGCACCGTCACCACGTCCTCGAGTTCCGCCGTGGACAGATCCGCGCTGGTCGAATCAAGACGGGTCTTGTACCGCTCAAGGGTCTGCAACGCCGTGTTCGCCCGACTCAACAGGCGCGGGATGGGCTCAAGGGGCTTCTTGGAGTCACCGACGTACACCGTGAGTACCGCCATGTCCTCTGACACGGCCACCACCGGCACCCCCAGCGAACGGGCCACCCGTTCGGCGGTCCGGTGACGTGTCCCGGTCTCTGACGTCGGCACGTTCGGATTCGGCACCAGGTGCACGTTGGCCCTGGCGATCCGACTGGCGTCGGAAGCCAGGATGATGGCGCCATCCATCTTGGCGAGTTCGGACAGGCGCTGGGGCGAGTAGGCGGCGTCCAACAGGAACCCGCCTGAACAGATGTTGAGGACCTCAGGTCCGTCACCGATGACGATCAGTGCCCCCATCGACGCCTGAGGGATCCGGTCGAGGCCTTCGCGCAGCGGCCGACCCGGTGCCACGATGCGAAGGGCATCAAGCAATTCAGGGCTGCGGCTGCGCTCCATTGGAGAAGTCTACCCGTGCACACCCCAGTGCCTCCGGGGAGAATTCACGTGCGCTTCCCCTCGCCGATTCCCGTGGATTCAGCGGGGAAGGGTGGCCTCGATGGCCTCGGCAAGCGTCGTCACCGACCGAGCAGGTGCGGCGGGACCAAGCACCGTGGTGAACCCGAGACGCTCCGCCTCGGCCACCCGCTCCTCGCCACGGCCCACGCGACGAACCTCGCCGGTGAGACCAACCTCGCCGAACACGGCGAGGTCATCGGGCACCGGTCGATCCAACAACGCCGACGCGACCGCCAACGCCACCGCCAGATCGGCTCCTGGTTCACCGAGGCGAACCCCGCCGACAGCCAGCGTGTGCACGTCGACCTTGCCGAGTCCCGGCAACCCGACCCGGCGGTCGAGCACGGCCAGCAACAGCGCCAACCGTCCACCATCGATTCCCTGGGCGGTGCGGCGTGGTTGCGGCAGGTTCGAATCACCCACGAGAGCCTGCACCTCGACCAACACCGGGCGACGACCCTCGAGCACCGCCGCCACAACCGACCCGGGCACCCCGGTGCGGCGGTCGAGGAGGAATCGACCCGACGGATCGGCCACAGCCTGCAGGCCGTCCTCGCCCATCTCGAACACCCCGACCTCCGAGGTGGAGCCGAACCGGTGCTTGGTTGCCCGCAACAGACGCAGACCTCCATGCCGGTCACCTTCGAAGGCCAACACCGTGTCCACGACGTGTTCGAGCACCCTCGGCCCAGCCAGCGCTCCGTCCTTGGTGACGTGCCCGACCAGCACCGTCGCCGCCCCACGGGAACGGGCCTCGGTGACGAGACGGAACGCGCACTCGCGCACCTGGGCCACCGACCCCGGTGCTGAAGACAGCTCGGGCACCACCAGTGCCTGCACCGAGTCGACGAGCACGACGGCGGGGTCGACCTCGTCGAGCAGTTCAGCAATGCGCGGCACCGAGGTTTCCGCCACCACCCACAAGTCGTCGACCACCGCCCCGAGACGTTCGGCGCGGGCACGGATCTGGGCGGTGGACTCCTCGGCGGTGACGTACAGCACCCGTCGACCGGTGGCGGCCACCCCGGCGGCGACCTGCAACAGCAGCGTCGACTTCCCGATCCCCGGTTCGCCACCCAACAACGTCACCGCCCCGGGCACCAACCCCCCGCCGAGCACTCGATCCACCTCGGGGACCCCGACCGGCACGGCGTGCACGGCATTGACGTCAACATCGGCGATGGGCAGGGCCGGCTCGCTCGTGGACGACGCCCACGGCCCCGACAGCACCGGAGCCGGGGCCGGGGTCTCGATCTCCTCCACGAGCGTGTTCCACGCCTCGCACGACGGGCAGCGCCCCTGCCAGCGCGGGGTCGTGGCTCCGCACTCCTGGCATCGGTGGACGGTGCGGACGCGGGCCATGGCCGCACACTACGGCGTGGATGCGACGCTGGGGCGGCCACGGTGATCAAGATCGCACCCGCTGGCTGATCAACCCGCTGGCGGGGGCACCCCGGGCTCAGCCGCTAGCTCGACGGCGTCGAACGGCGATGGCGTGGACGGCACCCACGACCACCACCGCAACCACCACGACACCGGCGGCGAGCAGTGCCCGGCGCTCCACCCGGGGCCGCTCCACCGACAACACCGTCGGCGGTGGGGCGGGCGCTCCGAGTACGGGCTCGACGCGCACCTCGGTGCCGTCAAGTCGCCACGTGACGGTGACGTCAACCATGTCCGCCACCGGTCGCCCCTCGGCCTCCTCGACGGCGGTGGGCAGCCCGCCGAGGGGCACCCCGTCGGCGGCGGCGTCGAGTGCAGGGTCGGTGTAGGGCGCGAGGCCGGCAGAGAGGTCGACCACGCCGGTGAGGGTGGTGAGGTAGGTCAACGCCTCATCGGTCACCGTCAGGGACGTTCCGGTCAACGGCCCGGCGGGTCCGGCCACCTCGTCGACGGCGGCGGCGAACCCGGCAGGGTCGTCGAAGGTCTTCGTGGCGACGATCCGGGTCATGCCGTCGGGGGTGACCGACGCCGGGTCCACCGCCCATCCCGCCGCTGCGAGGTCGTCCGTGGCGAGGGCCGTGGCGGGATCACCGAGGCGAGCGAGTGCCGCCTCGTCGAACCCGACAGCGACCTGAACCGAACCCGACCCCGCCGCCGTGGCGTCGACGGTGACGTCCACATCCATCTCGCAGGCGGTGCCCGCCACCAACAGCACGAGGGCCACGAGGGCGGCACGCGCCATGGTCGTCACCGATGCGCCCGTCACCGGGCTGGGATCACTCGGCGCCGGCAGCAGCCGGTTCGCTGACCGGTGGCGGTTCGAAGCCCTCCACGGCCGTGAACGTGATGACCCGCTCACCCGTCTCAGGGTCCGGCTCGGCGTCGACGTGGATCGTCTGGCCGGCACGGAACTCCTTCCACAGGAGTCGTTCGGACATCGGGTCCTCGACGAGGCGCTGGATGGCTCGACGCAACGGTCGGGCGCCCAGCGTCGGGTCGTAACCCCGGTCGGCGAGCAGCACCTTGGCCGCCTGGGACAACTCGAGGCCCACGCCCTGGCTACGGAGCTGGTTGGTGACCCGCACGATCATGAGGTCGACGATGCGGATGACCTCGTCCTTGGACAGCTCGTGGAACACGATGGTTTCGTCGATGCGGTTGAGGAACTCGGGTCGGAAGTGGGCCTTGAGGGCCTCGTTGACCTTTTCCTTCATCTTCTCGTACGACACGGCTTCGTCTGCCTTGGAGAACCCGATGTTGGCCTTGCGCAGGTCCTGGGTCCCGAGGTTCGACGTCATGATCAGCACGGTGTTGCGGAAGTCCACCGAACGACCCTGGCTGTCGGTGAGGCGACCCTCCTCGAGGATCTGCAGCAACGTGTTGAACACGTCGGGGTGGGCCTTTTCGATTTCGTCGAACAACACGACGCTGAACGGCTTGCGGCGCACCGCTTCGGTCAGCTGGCCACCTTCCTCGTACCCGACGTAGCCCGGGGGCGAACCGACGAGACGACTCACGGTGTGCTTTTCCATGTACTCGCTCATGTCGAGCTGGATGAGCGCCTGCTCGTCACCGAAGAGGAACTCGGCGAGCGTCTTGGCCAACTCGGTCTTGCCCACACCGGACGGGCCCAAGAAGATGAACGATCCCGATGGACGCTTGGGGTCCTTGAGGCCCGCACGGGTTCGGCGAATGGCCTGGGACACCGCCTTGATGGCGTTCTCCTGACCGATGACCCGATGGTGCAGTTCCTCTTCCATGCGCAGGAGCTTGGCGGTCTCCTCTTCGGTGAGCTTGTACACCGGGATGCCGGTCCAGATGGAGAGCACCTCGGCGATGGCTTCCTCGTCGACCTCGTCGAACAGGTCCACACCGGACTGCTTGATCTCGGTCTCCATCTCCTCCTTGCGGGAGAGCAGTTCCTTCTCGCGGTCACGCAGACGGCCCGCTTCTTCGAAGTCCTGGGCCTCGACGGCGTCCTTTTTGGCCTGCTGGGCCTGGGCGATCTCGTTCTCGAGTTCCTTGTAGTCCGGCGGCGTCTCCATGCGCTTGATGCGCAGACGGCTGCCGGCCTCATCGATGAGGTCGATGGCCTTGTCAGGGAGGTGACGATCAGAGATGTAGCGATCAGCGAGGTTGGCCGCCGCCACCAACGCCTGGTCGGTGATGGTGACCCGGTGGTGCTGCTCGTAACGGTCGCGCAGGCCCTTGAGGATCTCGATGGTGTGGGTGACCGACGGCTCCTCGACCTTCACGGGCTGGAAGCGGCGCTCAAGGGCGGCATCCTTTTCGAGGTGCTTGCGGTACTCGTCAAGGGTGGTGGCTCCGATGGTCTGCAGTTCGCCACGAGCCAACATGGGCTTGAGGATGCTGGCGGCGTCGATGGCGCCCTCGGCGGCTCCGGCACCCACGAGGGTGTGGATCTCGTCGATGAACAAGATGATGTCGCCGCGGGTCTTGATCTCCTTGAGCACCTTCTTGAGGCGCTCCTCAAAGTCACCGCGGTACCGGCTGCCGGCCACGAGCGCACCGAGATCGAGGGTGTAGAGCTGCTTGCCCTCGAGTGTCTCAGGCACGTTGCCCGCCGCGATCGACTGGGCGAGACCTTCCACGATGGCGGTCTTGCCAACACCGGGCTCACCAATGAGCACCGGGTTGTTCTTGGTACGGCGAGAGAGCACCTGCATGACGCGCTCGGTCTCACGGTCCCGGCCGATGACCGGGTCGAGCTTTTTGTCTCGGGCCAACTGGGTCAGGTTCCGACCGAACTGGTCGAGCACCAGTGAACCCGACTGGCTCTGCTCACCGGACCCGCCACCGGTGGTGGCACCGGCCTTCTCTGCGGCGGGGCCCGAGTAGCCGCTCAACAACTGGATGACCTGTTGGCGAACACGGGACAGGTCCGCACCGAGCTTGACGAGCACCTGGGCGGCGACACCCTCACCCTCGCGGATAAGGCCGAGGAGGATGTGTTCGGTGCCGATGTAGTTGTGACCCAACTGCAACGCCTCACGCAACGACAGTTCGAGCACCTTTTTGGCGCGCGGGGTGAAGGGGATGTGGCCACTGGGGGACGAACCGCCCTGGCCGATGATCTCCTCGACCTGGCTGCGGACCGCCTCAAGGGAGATGCCGAGCGACTCGAGCGCCTTGGCGGCGACACCCTCACCCTCGTGGATCAGGCCAAGCAGAATGTGCTCGGTCCCGATGTAGTTGTGGTTGAGCAGGCGGGCTTCTTCCTGAGCCAGGACGACGACCCGACGGGCCCGGTCTGTGAATCGCTCGAACACGTTGCTCCCTGTCCTCCCGTTGCGGGGCCTCCACCGACGGAAACCCCTAAGTGGGTAGTAGGAGGAGTGTACCGGCCTCCCGTGACTTCGCACGGCGCCCGGCGGACCCGAAAATCCGGGTCGGTGAACACCCCGTGACGACCTGCCGCCCGGTTTCCCGTCCCCGAGAGGGTTCCCCTACGCTCGCCATGTGGCTTCCACCAGTCCCCTCGCCTCCATGCCGGTCGTGCAGACCGATCTGGCGCGTGTCGAGGAGGCCTTGCGGACCGCCGTGCAGGCCGACGACCCGTTCCTGACCGAGGTCGTCAGTCACCTCCTCGCCGCCGGCGGCAAACGGGGGCGCCCCCTGTTCGCACTCGCTGCAGGGGCGTGCGCCACACCCGTGATCACTGCCGCTCCCGAAGGGGTCGTCATGGGCGGCGTGGCCGTTGAACTCGTCCACCTCGGATCGCTGTACCACGACGACGTGATGGACGAGGCCACGACCCGCCGAACGGTGGAAAGCGTGAACGCCCGCTGGGGGAACCTGACCGCCATCCTCGCCGGGGACTTCCTGTTGGCACGGGCGTCGGAGATCGCCGCCGAACTCGGCACCGAGGTCGCCGCACTTCTCGCCCGAACCATCGCCCGCCTCTGTGAAGGCCAGGTCCTTGAACTGCAGAGCACGTTCAACGCGCTGCGCACCGAGGAGGCGTACCTCCGGTCCATCGACGGCAAGACCGCTGCGCTATTCGGCACCGCCAGCCGCATCGGCGCCATCGTCGCCGGGTTGGACCGCACCCAGATCGACGCCCTCACCTCGTTCGGCCGGGACTACGGGATGGCGTTCCAGATCGTCGACGACGTGTTGGACCTGTCCGCCACCGACGAACAACTCGGCAAACCCGCCGGCCATGACCTCGTCGAAGGCGTGTACACCCTGCCGGTGTTGCGCACGCTCGCAGCGGGGGGTTCCGACGCCGACGAACTTCGCGAGATCGTGGGACGTATCCCGTCCGCTGACGAGGTGGACCGGGCCCGCGACATCGTCCGGTCGTCGGGCATGGTGGCCTCGGCGCTCGACACCGCAGCGGAGTTCGTGGACGCGGCGTGTGCGGCACTCGACACGGTTGGGGAGTCAGAAGCCACAGAAGCGCTCGCCACCCAGGCCCGCATGCTCGTCGACAGCGGACGCGCCGCCGCTGCCGCCGTGGCGTCCTGACCGCCACTGCTCACTGGCGAGAACGCTCAGCGGGGAACGGGAACCCCAACCACCTCGTCGAGGAACTCGAGCACGACCTGGTTGAAGGTGCCGGCCTGTTCGACCATCAAGCCGTGGGCGGCGCCACCGAGGATCGTCAACTCGGCTCTAGGCACCAACTCGGCGATCTCCTCGGAGTCCCCGAGCGGAGTCAACATGTCCTGACTCCCGACCACCACCTTGGTGGGCACGTGCACCCCACCGAGCTCGAGCCGCAACGCGTCGTCAAGAGACAGGATCGCCCCGATCTGGGCGGCGAACTGTTCCGGCCCGACACGCAACGCCAGCGGTCCCAACATGCCGATGGCGGGCTGGAACCGTCGGAGCAGCCGTGGGCCGACCAACCAGCGGGCCGCCACCGAGGTGAGGGCGCCCATGCCGTCGGTGAGCGCCACCGACCGCCACTCCTCAAGGAGTTCACGTCGCCACCGGTGATGCCGGCACGCCGTGCAGGCCAACACCAGTGACCGCACCCGGGCGGTGTGACGCACCGCCATGACCTGGGCCAGCACCCCACCCATCGACGCCCCCATCACGTGCGCCGAGTCCACCCCGGCGTGGTCGAGCACCGCCACGGCATCCGCCGCCATGACCTCGAGGTCGTAGGGGCCCTCGGGCCGGTCGGAAGCCCCCACGCCACGGTTGTCCACCAGGATCAACCGGTACCGGGCACCGAGTGCACGCTGCTGGGCGATCCAGCCGCGACTGTCAGCACCAAGACCCTGCAACGCCAACAGGGGCTCACCGTCACGCCGGCCCACCATTCGGTAGTGGATGGTGGTGCCGTCGGCAGCGGAAACGAAGGGCACCGAGCGAGTGTAGGGCGGTCGGTCGGGCCCGTCGGGTCAGCTCAGCGGAGCGAACCGAACGACGACGCGACACCGCTCGACACCTCGGCCATCGTGCGCGGCGCGAACCGGGTGCGCGTGGGGACGGGCACCCCGACCGCCACCCGGGCCAGCGGCGACCAAAGTCGCGGAGGGTGGACCACCACGGGCACCACCGGCACACCGACGTCGATGGCGGCCTCCACCACGTCGTCGGGAAGCCACTCATCCACCCCGACGTCGCCCCGATCCGCACCGGCAACGCCCGCCACGGCCCCACCCGAGGGCGACCCCGCCGCCGTCGCGGTGTCCTCCCCGACCCAGCCGACCCCGGCGAGTTGCGCCTCACCGAACTCATGGGCGTTGTCGAGACGGACCGCCACCAGGTTGCCGGCACGCAACAGACCACGCACGTCAGCGGGGTCACCGCCCACACCTCCGAAGCGGCGCAACACCCCCACCAACGGTTCGACGTCGGGAACCCCGGTGAACCGCACGGCACGACCGGTCCCGGCCCCGAGACCCCCGAGGAGTTGCACCAGACCGGTGCGTCGACCGCGCCACAGACAAAGCGCCGGACCGTCTGGCACCCGACCGCCACCCGACACCCGCACGCCGAGCGTCGGCACCATTCGACTCACCACCGACATCAGATCGGCGTCGAACCCCCACGGGTCCACCTCGAACGACCCGTCGACCCGGCGACCGAGCACCGCACCGAGGGAACGGTCGGTGCGGATCAGATCAGCTGGCGACAGCGCACCGGAGGGGTGCCCACCGGGGGAACGCGCACCGAACGGCGTCGGGTCACCACTCACGTCGGCGCCTCCACCTTGCGGATGGTGGTGACCTCCGGCCAGTCGTAGAGGTGGCTCACCACCTCGGGGGTGTCCATCAGTGGTGCCACACCGAGCACCGAGGCGAGACGTGACCCATCGGCGCTGCGACCCCTCACCAACAACTCGGCGACGTGGTCGGGCACCGGTGCACCCGCCATCTCGGCGGCCATGCGGGCGGCCCGCCACCCTGGACCCACCACCGGAACCGGAACCCGGCGGCCGCGCCGAGCGGTCTGGGACACCGTGACCGCACCTGGCGCCACCACGTTGAGGGTGGCGTCCACACCCAACGCAGCCGCTGCGGCCACCGCGGCGGCGGCGTCGGCCTGGTGCACCACCGAAAACGGCGGGTCTCCGAGGGCGGAGAACGGCACCGCCGGCAGCCGCAACAGCCGACCCAACGGACTCGGGAAGTGCGGCCCCACCACCGGTGCCATGCGCAACACCGCCAGCGGCACATCAAGGCGCCGACAGGTGTCCGTGGCCAACTGTTCGGTGTGTCGCAATGCGTGGCCGAACGCCGACCCGGGATCAAGGGGTGCCGACTCGTCGGGGGCCACCGCTGCGCCGCGACGGCGGCCGTACACCTCGATACCGGAACGCACCACCACCGAACGCACCGAGTCGAGGCCGTCGAGCGCCTCGAACAAACCCACCGCACCCGAGGCGGTCAGCGCTCCAGCGAGACGAGGCCCGGACCGGGCGTCGGGTTCGAACACCCCGAGGTGCACCACAACCGTGGGGGCGAAATCCCGGACGATCTCGACGGTGCGGTGCCGGAGGCGGGGATCGACACGATGGAAGTCGGCCCGGCGCAGGCGGCGCCGAGGCGGGTCGAGATCGATGCCACATACCTCGGCGACACGTTCATCAGCCTCGAGCAACTGGGCGACCCGGGTACCGAGTTCGCCTCCCATGCCGGTGATGAGGATCCGCATGGCTGCTCCGGGCGGTCGCTACGAGTTCTTCTCGAACACCAAACGTAGCCCGTGCAGCGTCAACCACGGTTCGGTGTGTTCAATGCGACGCGACAACGGCGCAATGTGTTCGGCGAGACCGCCGGTGGCCACCACCACACATGGACCCAACTCGTCCACGATCCGGTCACACAACCCGTCGACCTGGGCGGCGAAACCGTAGGTGGCACCCGACTGGATGGACTCGACGGTGCTGCGACCGAGCACGTTGCGGGGCTCGCGCAACTCCACGGCGCGCAACGCCGCCGCCTTCCCCACCAGCGCATCCATCGAAATCTCGACCCCGGGGGCGATCGCACCGCCGAGGTACTCCCCGTCCGCGCTCACGGCGTCACACGTCGTCGCCGTCCCGAAATCCACGATGATCGTCGGGCCCCCGTAGAGGTCGTGGGCGGCTACGGCGTTGGCGATGCGGTCTGCACCGAGCTCCTTGGGGTTCTCGATCAGGATGGCGATTCCGGTGCGCACCCCCGGTTCGATCACCACCGCCCCGAACCCGAAGTGACGGTCGGCGAGGTCACGCAACGTGGCCGTCACCCGCGGCACCCCCGACGACACCGCCATACCGTCAATGTCGTCAAGGGAGTACCCGCCGAACCCCAACAACCCCTGCAACAACACCGCCGTCTCGTCCGAGGTGCGCTTGGCCTCCGTCGCCAGACGCCAGTGGTCCAACAACCCGTCGTCAGCGCGACGATCGGGATGGGGGTCCTCGTCGGTTGCGTACAACCCGATCACCGTCTGGGTGTTGCCGGCGTCAATGGTGAGAAGCACAGTCCCTCCCTCGTGACCGCAGGCCTCAGCCCGCCAGGTCCAGTCCGATGTCGAGCACACCCGCCGAGTTGGTGAGCCCACCGATGGAGATGCAGTCCACGCCCGCAGCGGCGTACGACGCCACCGTGTCGAGCGTGATCCCGCCCGACGCCTCAAGGAGTGGGGCCGTTCGGTGACCACCGACGAGTTCGCCCACCAGCGCAACGGCGTCACCGACCTGCCCGGGCGTCATGTTGTCCAACAACAACGCGTCGGCACCGGCACCGACCGCCTCGCGCACCTGGTCGATCCGGTCGCACTCGACGTGCACGATCCGTCCCGGCCACGACTGGCGGGCGGTCGCCACCAGATCGGTGATCGACCCACCGGCGAGGTGGTTGTCCTTGACCATGATCCACTCCGACAAGTTGCCCCGGTGGTTCGCCCCACCACCGGCTCGCACCGCCGCCTTTTCGAGCGCACGCAACCCCGGGGTGGTCTTGCGCGTGTCCCAGATACGCGCCGGGCCACCGACCGCAGCGGCGTCGACGAACCGGCGGGTCACAGAAGCGATGCCCGAAAGGTGACCGAGGAAGTTCAACGCCGTGCGTTCGGCGGTGAGGATCGACCCCAGACGCCCCGACACCGTCGCAACCACCGTGCCGGGCGCGAGGCGATCCCCGTCGGCACACGACCAGTCCATCTCCACCGACACGTCCACCAGTTCGAACGTGCGACGGGCACAGTCCACACCGGCGAGCACGCCCGCCTCACGGGCCACGAACACCGCCGTGGCCACCCGGGCAGGGTCGATGAGCGAGGCGCTCAGATCCCCAAGAGGGGTGAGGTCCTCGTCGAGGGCGCGTCGCACGGCGGCGTCCACGGCGAGCGGCGGCGCACAGAAGCGGTTCACGGCGTCAGCCTGCCCCACCAGCGGTGGCGACGTCGAACGGTTCGGCGCCACCATCGACACGGCGACACACGACCCGTCGGGCCTGTTCGCCGTCGAGGTCGGGGGCGTCGATGCGGGTGTGGGCGCCGCGACTCTCGGTGCGGCGCCGGGCTGCGGCGACGAGCGCCGACCCGACGGCGGCGAGATTGGCCACCTCGAGCGCGGCCACCGACCCGTCACCGGGGGTGGCCGCCACCTCGTCGAGCACACCAGCCACCTCGGCGAGCGACTCTTCGTCGCGCACCACCCCTGCCCCCTCGGTCATGGCCCGCTGCAACGATGCGCGCATCGACGGGTCACACCCCGCCACGCCGGTGCCGACCACCTCGACGGGCAACGACCCGAAGTCCCCACCAGACCCGAGCACACCGGCCATCGCCCCGGTGGGGGACGGACCGTTGCGACCGGCGGCGACCGCAGCGGCGGCACGCGTGCCGAACACGAGGCCTTCGAGCAGCGAGTTCGATGCCAGACGGTTGGCGCCGTGCACCCCACTGCACGCCACCTCACCCGCCGCCCACAACCCCGCCATGGTCGTGGCGCCGTCGAGGTCGGTGATGACCCCACCACACAGGTAGTGGGCGGCGGGCGCCACCGGCAGCCAGTCGACCGTCGGGTCCAGACCGGCGTTCGCCAACATGGCCACGATGGTCGGGTAGCGACCGGCGAGGTCGTCGACGTCGGTGCAGTCCAACCACAGGTGGGCGACCCCGAGCTCGAGCATGCGTTGGGTCATGGCCCGGCTCACCACGTCACGGGCCGACAACTCGTCGACGAACCGTTCACCGGCGGAGTCGCGCAACACGGCGCCGTCTCCCCGCAACGCCTCAGTGATGAGCGGACGAGGATGACGGTCCACGGCGAGGGCGGTGGGGTGGAACTGCACGAACTCGAGGTCGGCGCACGCCACCCCGGCGCGCAACGCCATGGCGATGCCGTCACCGGTGGCCTCGAGCGGATTGGTGGTCACCGAGTACAACTGGCCGGCACCACCGGTGGCCAACAGGACGTTGCGGGCCGCCAACGTGCCCACCGAACCGTCGGCGTGTCGCACCCGCACCCCGCAACACCGGCCACCGTCAACGACGAGGTCCACGGCGAACACGTGCTCGTGCACGGCGGCGGCGGTGGCCCGCACGGTGTCCACCAGCACCCGCTCGATCTCCGCTCCGGTGGCCGCCCCACCGGCGTGCACCACACGCGACGCCGAGTGGCCACCTTCACGACCCAACGACAAGGCGCCCTCGGCGTCCCGGTCGAAACGGGCACCCCAGGCAATGAGCTCGCCTACCCGGGCGGGACCTTCGGCCACCATGGTGCGCACGGCGTCCACGTCGCACAACCCGGCACCGACCGACAACGTGTCGGCGACGTGCAACTCGGTGGAGTCCGACACCTCGTCGACCACGGCGGCGACCCCACCCTGGGCCCAACGGGTGGCGGCGTCGGACAGGCTGCCCTTGGTCACCACCCCGACGTCGAGACCGTGCTCACCTGCGGCTCGCACCGCGGCGGACAGCCCGGCGATGCCGCTGCCGAGTACCAACAGGTCCACAACGGGGTCAGTCACCGCAGCACACACGCAACAGTGGCTCCCACCGGGGAGCTGGGCCGATCAGCCCAGACCGTCGAGTTCGGCATCGAGGCCCGCCATGTGACGGCCCACCTCGGCCTCGATCTCCACGTAGCGCAACGGACCGTCGCCGTCACGGCGGGCGAGGGTGCGGGCGGTGGCTTCGTCGACCGGCCGGTTGGCGGTGTCGACGTGCACGACGGTGGGTTCGTACCCGTCGAGTTCCTCATCCTCGAACTCGGCGTAGGTGATGACGATGACCCGGTCGCCGGGCTGGACCAGGCGGGCGGCGGCACCGTTGAGACACAGGTCGCCGGGGCCTCCGGGGATGGCGTACGTCTCAAAACGGGCACCGTTGTCGATGTCGACGATCTGCACCTGTTCCCACTCGAGGATGTCGGCGGCGGCCATGAGTTCCCGGTCGATGGTGACCGAGCCCACGTAGTGCAGATTGGCGTCGGTCACGACGGCCCGGTGAACCTTCGACTTCATCATCCGTCGGCGCATGCGGTCACGCATCTCCTTGGCTTGGTGCCTTGTGGGTCACCATCCGGCAATGGCGCCACGCTAGCAGCGCACCGGGCCGTTTCCGCAAGCAGGGCGGGACGGGCACTAGCGGGTGGGGACGACGGCGCCGGCGTTGTCGAGGAGTCGGGGTGCCCCCACCCGGGCGGCGACGATGAGACGGATCTCGGTGCCGGGTACGAGGGCCCCGAGCGGGGCGAGGGTGGCGGCGTCCACAACCTCGGCGTAGTCGACCGTCGCCGAGGGTTCCGTGGCGAACACCTCGTCCATGGCGGCTCGCACCGACCCGGCCTCGGTGGCGCCGGCACTCACTGCGGCGACCCCGGCGTCGAGGGCGCGGTGCAGCACGAGTGCCACCTGACGTTCGTCTGCGTCGAGGTAGACGTTGCGGCTCGACATGGCCAACCCATCGGGTTCGCGCACGGTGGCACAGCCCACCACCTCAACGGGCATCGACAGGTCCGCCGCCATGCGCCGCACCACGGCGAGCTGCTGGAAGTCCTTCTCACCGAAGTACGCCCGACACGGCCCGACGATGGAGAACAGCTTGGCCACCACCGTGGCCACCCCGGCGAAGTGGGTGGGTCGCACAGCGCCCTCCATCCGCATCGACACCTCCGCCACCGACACGGTGGTCAACACCGGTTGGGGGTACATCTCGTCCACCGACGGGACCAGCACGTGGGTCGCACCCATGCGTTCACACAATGCCAGGTCTGATTCGAGATCCCGGGGGTAGGAGGCGAGGTCCTCGTTGGCGGCGAACTGCAACGGGTTGACGAAAATGCTCACCGCCACCGCACCACAGTCCGACGCCGCCCGGCTGATCAGCGAACCGTGGCCGGCGTGGAGGTACCCCATGGTGGGGACGAACCCCACCACGGTCCCGGCTGCACGGTGCTCGTCAAGTGACGCCCGGAAACCGTCGATGTGTTCGTGGACCTCCACAAGCGAACATTGCCACGGCTGGCCTCCCCGGCGCACAACGGCTCAGGCCGAGGCCACCCGGTGGCGTACCACGGCGAGATCCTCAAGATCGGCGAGCACCATGAGTCGGTCACCGGGCTGCACCGTGGTTTCACCCCGCGGCACGATGACGTCACCGTCACGGTCGATGAGCACGATGAGTACGTCGGGGGGCAACCCGAGTTCGAACACCCGCCGGCCGGCGATCCGCGATGCCACCGGGACGTTGATCTCGTGCAGCGCGGCCGAGGCGTCGGCGTGGGCCACCGACTCGATCGGGTACGCCGGAGCGGCAGGTAGCGGGCCGGTCACCCTGAGCCAGCGGGCCACGGTGGGGATGGTGGTGCCCTGCACCAGCACTGACACGAGCACCACGAAGAACACGACGTTGAACAGCGTGTCCGCCCCCTCGATGCCTGCTTCGAGGGGGAACGTGGCGAGCACGATGGGCACTGCGCCACGCAACCCGACCCAACCCACCATGGTGGTGTCACGCACCGGGGTCCGCAGCGGTAACAGGCACAGCGCAGTGGCGAGGGGCCGGGCCACGAAGATGAGTACCCCCGCCACGGCGAGCGCGGGCAGGACGACCTCGACCATGTCCGACGGGGTGACGAGGAGTCCGAGGACGAGGAACATGGCGATCTGGGCCAGCCACGCCAGGGCGTCGTGGAACCGGCCGAGGCTGCGACGGTGCACGACGTGGCTGTTGCCGATCACCACACCGGCCACGTACACCGCCAAGAACCCACTTCCCCCCGCCAGCGACGCCACGCCGTACACCAGCGCGGCGAGCGACACCGTGACCACCGGGTACAACCCGTCGAATTCGAGGCGCAGCCGGTTGAGACCCTCCACGGCCAACCGTGCGACGACGAACCCGACGAGGCCACCGACGACGAGTTGGACAACGAACAGCGGGGCCAACGCCCAGCCCGACACGTCGCCGAGGGCGAACTCGAGCATCGCCACGGTCAAAAACGCCGCCATGGGGTCGTTCGAACCGGACTCCACCTCGAGCAGTTCACGCATCCGGTTACGCAGGCCGACGGCCTGGGACCGCAGGATGGAAAACACGGCGGCGGCGTCGGTGGACGACACGATGGCGCCCAACAGCAACCCGACCTCCCAGGGCAACCCCAACACCAGTGTCGCCACCGCACCGGTCACCACCGCCGTGATGAGTACTCCGACCGTGCCGAGCAGCACCGAGGGGACCAGCACCGGTCGTGCGTCGCGCCACTGGGTGTCAAGGCCACCGGAGAACAAGATGAACACCAGCGCCACCACCCCAAGGTCACGGGCGCGTTCGGCATCGTCGAAGGCAATACCACCCGGCCCGTCCACCCCGGCGAGCATGCCGAGCACCAAAAACAGCAGCAGTGACGGCACCCCGAGTCGCAGCGCCGCCTTGGACGACACCACCGCCAACAACAACAACGCCGCACCGAGGGCGAGGGCGGTGGACAGTTCAACCATTGGTCGATCGCGGTGCGGCGGCGAGACGCTGGGCGGCACGCACCAACGCGTCGTACGCCTCGAGTTCGTCGGGGTGGAGCGCCGCACGGTGACGGTCAAGCGTGGCCTGGTCGCCCCGGGCCGCCGGACCGGTCAGCGCGCCAGCCGGTCCGAGTTCCACCACGTTGTCAAGTGAGCCACGGACCAGATCCAGATACAGCTCGAGTGGCAGGCCGGCGGTGGCGGCGACACGCTCAACCTGCCCGAGCAGCGCCACGAAGTGGTTCGAGGCGATGCACGCCGCAGCGTGGTAGGTGGCTCGCTGCCCGTCGGCGACGGTGACGTGGCGACCTGCGAGCGCGCTCACGACGTCGAGCGTGACGGGGTCCCCCGCCACGGCGAACCATGCGCCCCGGAGCCGTCGAGCACCCACCTCAGCATCGGGTAACGACACCAGCGGGTGCACACATCCCGGTCGTTGGTGCCCGGCGAGCACCTCCAGACCGAGACTTCCCGACAGATGGATCACCGCAGCGTCGGTGGCACCCACCAACGAAGATGACACCTCGGCAATGGCGTCATCGGGGGTGGCGAGGATGACCACGTCAGCTCCCTGCACCCCTGCGCGCAGATCGTCGGTTCGACCCAGACGTGCGGTGACCACCCAGCCGGCCTGCTCGAGGGCGTGTGCCATCGCGCCACCGGCCCGACCTGGACCGACGACCGCCACCTTGGGTGCACCACCTCGCGCGTTCACCCGCACAGTCTCGCAGGTCACACCCCCAACCGTGCCGGGGTTCGGTTCAGCTGTCCTCGTCGTCGAGGCGGCCGACCTGCCGCACCTCGCCTTCAACCTGTCGCTCCCAGCCGGGTGGGGCGACGTCGGGGGCGACGTCTATGAGGGGCGCCATCACGAACCGTCGAGACCACATGCGGGGGTGAGGAACCTCGAGATCCGGTTCGTTCACCGTGACCCCGTCGATCCACAGAATGTCGACGTCGAGGGTGCGTGGCCCCCACCGTTCGGTGCGCACACGTTCTGCTGCGGCTTCAAGCCGCTGGCACACCCCCAGAAGTTCACGCGCCGACAGGTCGGAATCGATCTCGACGACGAGGTTGAGGAACGGCCCCTGGCCTGACGGACCCCCGACGGGTGCCGTCTCATACAACGGCGATACGGCCACCACACCGCTCAACGAGTCGACGGCCTCAGCGAGGAGTCGTCTGCGGTCCCCAAGATTGGAACCGAGACCCAACAGCACCCTCATCGGGTCCGGGTGATGCGCACACCCGTCGTGTCGACCGCCTGGGGAACCGGGGGCCGGAGTTTGCGCACCGCAACAGTGACCCGTTCCACCCGGGGGTCGTCGAGACAACCTTCAGCGATGCGGGCGGCGAGAAACTCGAGCAGCGCCGGGTGGCCACCCTCGACGATCTGTTGCACCCGATCGATGACGGCTGCGTAGTTCACGGTGTCGTCAAGGTCGTCGCTCAGGCCTGAAGCGGACTGGTCACAGACGAGATCGACGTCGATCTCGAGCGGTTGGGCCCGGACCTGTTCCTCGGGCAACACACCAACGATGCCTGACAGCCGCAGCCCGCGGATCTCAACGAGATCGCCGGACACCGGAGATTCAGCCACGTCCGGCCCGTCTCACGCCCGGCTGACGAGTCGGTCCGCCACCGCCACGATCTCGCGCCCGTGCGGGCCGAGTTGGCGCTGCACCATGCGTTCGAGGATGGTCACCGAGTCCGGGGCGTTGTCGACAAGTCCCGACCACAACAGGTACGCCCCAATCAGGCCACACACGTTGTCCCCGAGTTCTTCTTGGTGGATCAGCAACTTGCCGCCACCGGAGATCATTGCGGTGATCTGGGGGAAGTTCCGGCGCTGGAACCCCGAGACGTCCTCGTCGCGGTGGAACGGCCAGTGCTGCCAGGAGACACCGAGTTCGTCGTAGTTGTGAAGGTTGTGTGGCGCCCCGATGAGCGAGATCACCGAGGTGAACCCCTGCTCACGGATCCAGACGATCTCCTCCTGCCGACGCACCCGTCGGTGATTCACCCCGTACCCGCCGGGCCGCTCGCACACGGCGAGTTGCCCGTCGATGATCCAGTGAAAATTGCGAGGAACGATCCCCTGCTGCCACTTGCCTTTGACTGCCACGGCGGACATCGTGCCATTTTTGACACGAGGCCGGGGACGAAACGCGGGGAAAACCGCTCACCGTTGGGGAAAATAACCACCAAACATCAGTTATCCACAGGCTCGGAGGCTCTCGGTGAGGCTGACCGGGGTCCCTAGAGGGCTCAGTCGAGCTCACCGAAGGCCACCCGGAACGCACGAACGGTGGCGTCCACGTCATGGACCCGCACCATCGGGACCCCCTGGGCGGCCGACCACACGGCGGTGGCCACCGAGCCCTCGAGACGGTCGTCGACGGGCACAGGATCCCCAACACCGTCAGCGTCGGCCAACAACAGCCCCAACGTGCTCTTGCGACTGGTCCCCACCACCACCGGCCACCCGGTGTCCACCAACACGTCGAGGTGGGCGAGCACCCTCAGGTTGTGTTCGGGGGTCTTGGCGAACCCGAACCCCGGATCGATCCAAACCTCGGCGACTCCCCCGGCGCGTGCAGCCGAAGCCCGCTCCACGAGGAACGCCGTCACCTCGGCGACGACATCGCCGTAAGACGGGTTGGCCTGCATGGTTCGGGGGTCGTCACACCCGTGCATGGCCACCCACCCCACACCACATTCCGCCGCCACCGGCCACAGCGTGGCCGACACGTCGTTGATGAGCGTGGCGCCAACCCGCACCGCAGCGGCAGCCACCGCCTCAGACCGGGTGTCCACCGAGATGCGGGCCCTGTCACCGAGTGCGTCAGCGAGAGCTTCGACCACCGGGACCACGCGACGCAGTTCCTCGTCGGTGCCGACGGGGTCGGCGCCCGGCCGGGTTGACTCGCCGCCGACGTCGATCACCTCGGCGCCTTCGGCAACCATCGCCAGCCCCCTGGCGACCGCCCGTTCCACACCGTCGTGCTGGCCTCCGTCGGAGAACGAATCCGGGGTCACGTTGAGGACCCCCATCACGACGGGGGACGGGCGGGGTGTGGAACTCAGCGAGACCGGCACACCACTCAGTCGCGGCCCATGGCGAGCCGCATCGCCTCACTGCGGGTGGCAGCGTTGTCGCGGAACAGGCCCCGCACCGACGACGTCACCGTCGACGACCCGGGCTTGCGCACTCCGCGCATGGTCATGCACAGATGCTCGGCCTCGATGATCACGAGGACCCCCTTGGGCTGCAGCTGCGCCTCCAGCGCGTCGGCGACCTGGGTGGTGAGGCGTTCTTGGACCTGGGGACGACGGGCGTACCCGTCGACAAGACGGGCGAGTTTGGACAGCCCGGTGATGCGACCATCGGCGTTGGGGATGTAGGCCACGTGCGCGCGACCGAGGAACGGAACGAGGTGGTGTTCGCACATGGACGCGAACGGGATGTCGCGCACCATCACCATCTCGTCGTGATCGGCCTCGAACACGGTGGCGAGGTGGTCAGCGGGGTTCTCGGACAACCCGGCGAACACTTCGGCGTACATGCGCGCCACCCTCCCGGGGGTGGCGAGCAGGCCGTCACGAGTCGGGTCCTCCCCAATGGCGGCGAGGATCTCCCGAACGGCGGCCTCGAGGCGCTCGAGGTCGACTGGCGGTGTCGGTTCGCCCACCGACGAACCATTGACTGCGGAAGGAGTGGTCTCGGTCATGGGATGCCTCCGGTCCGCCGAGCGCGGACCCCCTGAGGATAGGGGGTGAGGCCCTCCCGGGACACAGCCGGCCGGGTAACGGCCACTAGGGTGCGCCTTCGTGAGTGACACCCCCATCTGGAACCGCCACACCGACCCTGCACTCGGTGAGGTGCTCGTCACCACCGACCAGCTCCGCTCCCGCATCACCGAACTCGGAGCGGAAATCACCGCCGACTACGCCGGGGAAGCCCCGCTGCTCGTCGGGGTACTCAAGGGCGCATTCATGTTCATGGCCGATCTCGCCCGCAGCATCGACCTGCCCGTCGAGTTCGACTTCATGGCCGTCTCGTCCTACGGCAGCGCCACCAAGACGAGCGGGGTGGTCCGCATCGTCAAAGACCTCGACGCCGACCTCACCGGACGTCAGGTCATCCTCGTCGAGGACATCATCGACTCGGGCCTCACGTTGAGTTACCTGCGCAAGAACCTGGCGTCACGCAACCCGGCGTCGTTGGAGGTGTGCGCACTTCTGGCCCGCAACGGGACGGCGGAACGCACCAACATCCGTTACGTCGGGTTCACCATCCCCGACGACTTCGTGTTGGGCTACGGCCTCGACGTGGCCGAGCGGTACCGCAACCTCGACGACATCCGGCTGCACCGCGACGACTCGGCCTAGTCGACGGCGCCACCGGGCGGCTCGACGGAGAGACGACCGGCGCTGCGCACCACCCGCCATCCTCCGACCACCTCGGTGGCCCGATGACGCCCGTCAACCACGGTGCGCACCCTCTCCAGTGATGCCGCGTCAGGCGGCTGACCGTCGGGAGAGCACTGACGCAACCAGCGGCGCAACGCCACCGACGCCACCGCCCACGGTGCGGCTCGCACCGCAGCGAGGTCGGTGGGATCAGGAACGAGACGGTCGGCTTCTGCCTCAAGGTGGTCGACCACTAGGCGGGCCTGTGCGGCGGTCCGCACCAGTTGGGGCACCGGGTCACGCTCGGCGACCTCGCCGAGAAGTGGGAGGACCTCGTGACGGACACGGTTCCGTCGGTAGGCGGGGTCCCGGTTGGAAGGGTCGTGCACGGGGGAGAACTCCCACAGCCGACACAACTCCTCGGTCTCGCTACGGCGCAGCCCCAGGATCGGGTGACGGGGTCCGGGTCGCATCCCGGCGAGCCCCGACACCCCCGCACCACGCAACAGGTTCAACAGCACCGTCTCGGCCTGGTCGTCAGCGGTGTGCCCGGTGGCGGCGTCCGAACCGAGCACCGCCCAACGAGCCTCCCGGGCACGGGCTTCAAGGTTCGGGCCCGGGGCCAGCGTCACCCGTTCGGCACGGAACCCGGCCCCGAGGCGCCGCGCCGCGGCGGCGACAACGGCCGACTCGGTCTCCGAGCCGGGTCGCAACTGGTGGTCGACGTGGACAGCGGTGGTGTCACAGCCCGCCGCGGTGGCCAAAATGAGCAACGCCAGCGAGTCCGCACCGCCCGAGACGGCACACACCAGTGGCGAACCGGCGGGGGGGAACACACACCGCTCGAGCAGCGACGCCGTCACGTCGTCACGGTGCACGTCAGCGACCCGGGTCAGGTGGGTGCACCGGCGCGCACCCGCGCCACCCAGATCTCGGGTTGGCGGATCTCGGCCAGCGACGGCAACAGCGCCGGGTCCGACCACACACGATCCATGAGGGCCGGATCGGCCGATTCCACCGCGGCAATGAACCGTTCGCCCTGTTCGTACTGGGCGAGTTTCGCCTCAAGGCCGACGAGCTGCTGGAACACCCGGGCCAAACCGCTGACCTGCTGACGGCGCTGACGGAGCACCCGGGCGAAACGGGGTGCCGAGGGGATCAGGTGGGCGCCCGCCCGATCCATGGTGACGTCACCGTGACCCTCGAGCAGGCTCATCAACCCCGACATCTGCTCCATTACCTCCCGCTGCTCGTCGGTGGCCACGAGGGCCATCACTCCACCGTCGGCGAGCGGGTTGCGGCCGTGACGCAGCGCGTCAGCGGCGCGGCCGATGGCGGCAGCGAAGCGGGCCGGGTCCGGTCCGACGGCGGCCACCACCTGTTCGACCATGCCGAGGAAGTGGGGTCGCATCCACGGCACGCCGGTGAACTGGGCGCGATGGGTGACCTCGTGGAGCGCCAGCCACAAGCGGAACTCCGAGGGTGGGAAGGCGAACCGTCGTTCGAGCGACAACACGTTGGGTCCGACGTAGTACACGAGGTCCTGTTCCTCGGGGTCCTCGTCTTCGATGACCAACAGGTCGTACTGACCCAACACGCGGGTACTGAGCCAGCCCAGCATCAACCCGACTTCGGCTCCGGTGATGCGGCTCGTGACCGGGGCCAGCAGGTGCGCTCCCGCAGCGGTGTCGAAACGTTCGAGCACCGGACGCAACAGACGACCGAACGACGCCACGTTGGCGGCGATCCAACCGGCGCGGTCGGTGACTCTCGCCCGGGCCGGGCCGGCACCGCTGCGCAGGCCGGTGCAGTCCGCTACGAGATCCTCGGCGAGCGCGGTGAACCGGTCGAAATCAGGTCCGAGGGAATCGGCGTGGTACGACTCAGCGAACGGTTCGCGTCCCGCCACCCGCACCGCCACCCGTTCCGCCAGCGACCAGTCGACGGCGGACGGAGGCATCGTGGAACTTCGGCTCAGCTACTCGGGTAGCGGGGCTTGGACACCTTCACCACGTACCCGATGATGGTGGCGACAACCAGGGCGATGGCCGGCACGACAAGAGCCACGGCGATCCAGAACGTCCATACGACGGAAAGGGTCATGAGCCGATGATAGAGGGCGAGGCCGCTCCGGCGACACTCGCCACCGGCAAAAGGGTCACCCGCCGCCAGGATTCGACTGACGGTCAGCGTCAACCAACTGGTCGATCATGCCGAGCAGCTGGCCCCGGAACTCGGGAGCCGGCTCGACTCCTTGGACCACCTTGCGGATCCCGATTCGGAGCTCTTCTTCGAACTCGTACTTCTCCATGCACGGGGAACACTCGTTGAGATGGATCTCAATGGTGACGCGCCGTTCCACGGTCAACTCCTCATCGAGGTAGAGGTAGAGCTCCCGTAGAGCGTCGACGCAGTAGCCGTCGAGATGTTCGTGTGCTTCGTCGTGGTCGGTCATGGCTGTACTCACTGTGCGTCGTCGTGTCGGTCGTGGTGGTGCGCTGTGAGGTGGATTCAGCTCGTCGGGGACAGACCCCGGGAACTGGCGTAGTCGTATAACCCCTTCTGGAGGGCTTTTCTTCCCCGATGCAGCCGACTCATCACCGTCCCGATCGGAACGTCGAGCATTTCGGCGATTTCCTTATACGAAAACCCTTCGACGTCGGCAAGGAGAACCGGCAGCCGGAAGTTCTCCGGCAGGTTGTCGAGGGCGGAGGTGACCTCTCCGTCGGTGAAGTAGTCCATGAGTTCGTCCTCGGCACTACGGCCGGCGTTCACCGCCTCGAGACCGCCGATGCGCCGCAGCAGGTACAGGTCCTCCTGCTCGTCAAGCTCGGTCTCGTCGGGTCGACGCTGACGGGCCCGGTACTGGTTGATGAACGTGTTGGTCAGGATCCGGTATAGCCACGCCCGCAGGTTCGAACCCTCCTTGAACCCCCCGAACCCCCGGTACGCCCGCAGGTACGTCTCCTGGACGAGATCTTCGGCGTCCGACGCGTTGCGGGTCATCCGCAACGCGGCCGAGTAGATCTGGTTCATGAACGGCATCGCCTCGTCGGCGAACAACGTCTGATCAGCCATTGGTGAAATGCTCCCGTTGGCACCCGACCCGTTGAGGGGACCACGCGGTCCTAACTCATCGGGTAGTTCGGTGCCTCGTTGGTGATGGTGACGTCGTGGGGATGGCTCTCCTGCACGCCCGATGCCGTGATGCGCACGAAACGCGCGTCACGGCGAAGCGAACCGAGATCGGGTGCACCGCAGTACCCCATGGCACTGCGCAGGCCGCCAACGACCTGGTGCAAAACTTGGGCGAGGGGACCCCGGTAGGGGACCCGGCCCTCGATGCCTTCGGGCACCACCTTCTCCGGGGTGGTGACCTCGGCTTGGAAGTAGCGGTCCTTGGAGTGCGACCGGGCGTCCATGGCACCCAGCGACCCCATGCCGCGGTACTCCTTGAAGTACTGGCCGCGCAGCGGCACCAACTCGCCGGGGCTCTCCTCGGTCCCGGCGAGCAACCCGCCGAGCATCACGACATCGGCGCCCGCAGCGATGGCCTTGGCCACGTCGCCGGAGTAACGGATACCGCCGTCGGCAACGATGGTGACCCCGACCTCGGCGGCAGCCGCCGCACAGTCGTGAATGGCGCTCAACTGCGGCACACCGACCCCGGCCACCACCCGGGTGGTACAGATCGACCCCGGGCCGATCCCAACCTTGACGATGGACGCCCCCGCCTCAGCGAGGTCCCGCACGGCGTCAGCGGTGGCCACGTTCCCACCCATGACGATCACCTCGGGGAACCGGGTGACTACCTGGCGAACAGTTTCCAACACGGCGGTGCTGTGACCATGGGCGGTGTCGACCACCAACACGTCCACACCGGCGGTGACGAGCGCCTCGGCCCGCTTGACAGCGTCGTCACCCACACCGATCGCTGCACCCACCTGAAGTCGACCGTGGGCGTCCTTGGTGGCATGCGGATACTGCAGTCGCTTGCGAATGTCCTTGAGGGTGATGAGTCCGCTGAGCCGACCATCGGCATCCACCACCGGCAACTTCTCGATGCGGTGCGCCCGCAACAACTCGCTGGCCTCGGTCAGGGTCGTGCCGAGCGGAGCGGTGACGAGGCCTTCGGTGGTCATGATCTCGGCCACCGGGCGGTCCATGCGATCCTCGAATCGCAAGTCACGGTTCGTGAGGATGCCGACCAGTCGGTGGTCGTCGTCGACAACCGGCAGACCCGAGATCCGGTAACGGGCCAACAGTTCCAGAGCGTGAGAGACCGGTTCACCACCGGTAAGCACCACCGGGTCGGTGATCATGCCCGCCTCGGACCGCTTCACTCGGTCCACCTCGGCGGCCTGGGCCTCCACAGGAAGGTTCCGGTGCAGGATGCCAAGACCACCGTTTCGGGCCATGGCGATCGCCATCGAGGACTCGGTCACGGTGTCCATGGCTGCTGACACCACCGGGATGTGCAACTCAAGACCGTCGGCGAGTCGGGCGGAGGTCGACACATCCCCGGGGAGGACGTCGGAACGGCGGGGGACGAGCAGGACGTCGTCGAATGTGAGCGCCTGAGGGCCGAACTTGTCATCTGCGGAGGGCAGACCGGGGGCCTCAGGATCCATGCTCACCACCTGTTTTCACTCGTCGGAACCCCAAGGTTACCCGAGGTCACCCCGGGCGGGAAAGGCGCCACCATCCTCAGTGACTGCACGGCGGGGTACACCACAGGTGGCACTAGGTTGCAGGCAATGACCGCCACGGGGGCCAGTGACGACACAAACGTCGCCGTTGTCGCACGTCGCAGCGTCGGGGTCCTCTCGGCCAGTCAGGTACTCAGCGGCATGGCCATCGCCGGGACCGTGCCGGCCGGTGCACTGCTGGCCGACTCCATCGCCGGGAGCGACGCCGCCGCCGGTCTCGCCCAGACCGCAGCCGTGACCGGGGCGGCACTGTGGGCACTCCCTCTCGCCCGGTCGGCACTCAGTCGGGGGCGCCGCACGTCGCTTGTGCTGGGGTTCGGCGTTGGTGCGCTTGGGGCACTCGTCGTCGCCGGAGGCGCAGTGAACGAAGCACTGTGGATGGTGCTGGTAGGCAGTCTGCTCCTCGGCGGCGCCCAGGCGGCCGGCTACCAGGCGCGCTACGCCGCCACCGACCTCGCCAGCGAACAACACAGGGCGCGGTCGCTGTCATGGGTGATCTGGGCGGCAACCATCGGGGCGGTCCTCGGACCGAACCTGCTCGACCCCTCAGGCAACCTCGCCGAACAATGGGGACTGCCACGACTCGCCGGGCCATACGTCCTCGCCCTCGTGACCCTCGCCGCCGCCGGCATCGTCCTGTTCGCACTGCTGCGACCCGACCCGTACCTGCTCGCCGTGGCCAACCGGCAACGCCAGGGTGGGCCGGACGCCGACACGTCACGACCCCGGCTCGCCGAAGGCATCACCCACCTCCGTGCCGAGCCGCTGGCGGTGACAGGCATGGCGGCGATCGCCATTGGTCACGTCGTGATGGTGATGATCATGGTGATGACCCCGGTCCACATGGCACACGTGGACGTCACCGTGTCGCTCATCGGCCTCGTCATCAGTGTGCACATCCTCGGCATGTACGCGTTCTCCCCGGTGGTGGGGTGGTTCGTGGACCGCCATGGATGCTTCCGGGTGATCTTCGCCGGGGTTGCCATTCTCGTAGCGGCCTGCCTCGTCAGTGGCTTCACACACGGAGGGAACGTTCCCGTTCTGGGTCTTGGACTGTTCCTGCTCGGACTTGGCTGGTCGTGCACCCTCATCGCCGGGTCCACGCTGATCGTTGACGCTGTCGCACCGAGGGAACGACCAGCAGTGCAAGGTCTTTCTGACCTCGCCATGAACGTTGCCGGTGCACTCGGTGGGGTGATCGCCGGCCTCATCGTGACCTTCGGGTCGTACACACTGCTGTGTTTGGTCGCGCTCGTTCCCGTCGGAGGACTCGCCTGGTGGACCCGACGAAGCGCACTGCGAGTCCCCGATGCACACCAGTGAGGGGACGTGGTTGCCCTGGTGGGGCGTGCGCGTGACGACTCCTCCACCAGGTTGGGCCACGAGGTGATTCGATCGTCGCCCAAGAGGCGCTCGGCCGCCACCACGGACGGCAGAGGCATGGAGTACGAGAAGGGAATCGAACCCTTGACCTGCTCATTACGAGTGAACCGGTCGAAATTGCTGGATCCCCTGCGGGACAAGGGATCTACGGCGCGCCTGGGTTGCTCGAGCGCACGATTCGAACACAGTTCCCGCAGACGAGTCGCAGGCTCGATCAGTTCATTCCGCCCCGCAGCCTGAACCGCGCGAGCGCAGTCGGGCGAGCGGAAGTGCGAGCGCAGCAGCGATCGGCACGTTGAACAGCGCGTGGGTCGGGTGCCCGAGCACCACCGACATGGTGGTGTCGAGGACGAACCACAGCGAGAGCGACCGGATGAGCACCGGCACCGCCCACGGGGACCCGTCCTGGAGCGGTCCGCAGACCACGCTGATCATCATCAAGGTCCACCCCGCCAGCACCGCCCCCAGCACCATGTAGGGAAGGTTCAGGTACTCGCGAACTGCTGTCGTGTCGGCCGGGCCAGACGGGCCGAACCCGAACGCTGCGAAGAGTCGTCCGGCGAACGGCCCGCCGAACACCAACAGCAACGAGTAACCGAACAGCACCCAGAGGACGACCAGCAGCCAACGGGTCCAGAACTGCCGTGAGGTCACTCGTCCACCGGAGCACTCGGGAGGGAGGCAGGCAAGCCGGCGACCATGGTCGCTGCGAGGTCCGGGTCGAATCCAAGGCCGGCGATCTGCTCGCGGGACCTCCGGCCGGAGCATGCCCGTAGGAGGTCGAAGTCGTCGATGCCGGACGAGAGCAGTTGCCCGGCAAGGCCGGGCGACGCCTCATCTGCGGTGTGCAGCACGAAGCTGAGGGCCACCGTAACGGCGAGGTCGTCGCGGGCACCGGGCACGCCGAGCGCGTGACGGAGGTCGTGCTCATGGGTGGTGACGTCGAGGACGAGCTGGGAGTTCATCGGCGTAGGGATCATCGGGAGTACCTCGTCGAACGCCGGAGCGGTCGCCATCCACGCGTCGGCGAGCTCGTCGAGTGATCGGCCGCTGTGGCGATCGACCTGCGCCTGGGTCCACGCGTCGGTGCCGACACCGTCCAGTCGCCCGGCGAGGATGTCCTCGGGGACGCCGACCATGTGGGCGAGCAGGTCGCCGACGGTCCATGCAGGACAGTGCGGCACCGGAAGGTCGACGGCCGCGGCGGGCTGCGCGCGCACCAGATCGACTACCCGGGAGCGCAACGAGGTGTAGGCGGTGACGACCTCGTCGTCGGGGCGCAGGTGGTCACTCATGACGCACCCGGGGTGGCGGGCCCACCGGGGACGACCTCGATCCCGGCCTGGTCGCGCGCACCCGGCAGGAGCTGGATGAATCTCGCCGACAGGTAGCGGCGGCGCTTGGCCTTGAGCACCGGCACGAGCTCCTCGGCCGAGATGACCCTCGCGGTGCCGGTGAACACCGGTCCGGTGAGCGCTCCCCGCTGGGTGCAGGTGGCGAACTCCACACGGGGGTTGTTCCTGATCCGCTTCACCTTCCAGGAGGTTGCCGGTGTGGTGAGGAGGATCTTGTCGTCGATGATGTTGAACCAGATCGGCGTGGCGACGCGTGTTCCGTCGCGCTTGAAGGTGGTGAGCGAGATGCACTTCGCCCTCGCTAAGGCCTCGACGGGACTCTCGGTGCTGCTCATGGTCGTGCCTCTCTGTGTCGACCGGCGATGCCGGCTGGTTCCCGTGGTCGTGGTTGGCCGTCGGTGAGGGTCATGGCGCTGCCAGTCGTCGCAACTGCCGCTTGAGGGCGTCGAAGACGGCGTCGTCGTGCTCGGCGCGGCCGACGATCAGTGCTCCTTCGACACTTGCGATACACACCATCGCCAGGTCCTCGGCCCGACGGCGGGTGGCACCCGAGCGCACGAACGCCCTGGCCAGCGCGTTGCGCCAGCTTCGGAAGATCTCGCCCGAGACGGTCCGCAGGTCGGTCGTCGCCTCGGACCCGAGGCACGACGCTGCGACGGCACACCCACGCTCGAAGTCGCCTGCGACAAGGACCGCCCGCCATCCGTCCACGAATGCGTCGACCAGCTTCGCTGGCGACGGTGCGTCGAGCGAGTCGAGCAGCGCCGTGACGCCGTCGCCCACCGAGCGGATCGCTGCCTCGACCAGTTCGTCCTTGCCGCCCGGGAAGTGGTGGTAGATCGAGCCGCGGGGAGCTCCGGTGTGGGCGATCACCTCCGAAAACGAGGTGCCCTGGACACCCCGGGTGGCGAGCAGGTCGGCGGCGCCGCGGACCATGTCGTCGTGCACATTGCGTTTCACCATTGACTATGCCGATCGTCATACATAGATTTGTATGACACATATCATAGAGAGAAGGAGCGTCCGATGCCGATGATCGACGTCCACCTGCCCAAGGGAGTGATCCCTGCCACTGCGTACGCCGAGCTCGGTGAACGCCTCACGCATGCGCTGCTCCGCTGGGAGGGCAACCCGGTCGCCCCGCCCTACAGCGAGCACACCGCAGCGTTCGTCCACGAGCTGCCACAGCACGCCGTGCACACGGCCGCCGAAACGAACATCACCGCGGTTCGGGTGCAGGTCATCACGCCACCCAACGCGCTCGATCGGTCCGGCCAGCTCGGTTTCGTCGAGGAGGCCACGAACATCGTGACCGAGCTCGCTGGCGAGCCCGAGCTCGCAGCACGCACCTGGGTGGTTCTCACCGAGGCGACCGAGGGCGGTTGGGGCGTTGCCGGGTTCGCGCTCGGTGAGGCCGAGTTCGCGGCGCTCCGGGGCAACTGAAGTGCGCGGTCTGGTCTTCCGGGGGCCGGCGCACCTGGCGTGGGAGGAGGTGCCGACACCAGAGATCGTCGAACCGCGCGACGCTCTGGTGCGACCGGTGGCAGTGGCACGCTGCGACCTCGACCTGGCCATCGCGCTCGGCCTCTACCCGATGCCCACTGCGTTCGTGATGGGCCACGAGATGGCGGGCGAGGTGGTCGCGCTCGGCGACGAGGTGTCGAACCTGTCCGTCGGTGACCTTGTCATCGTGCCGTTCCAGCTCAGCTGCAATCGGTGCGACCCGTGTCGTCGAGGGCACACCAACGCGTGCGACCACGTCGCTCCGGGCACTGCGTTCGGCCTCGGACCCCACGGCGGCCTCGACCTCGGCGGTGCCCTTGCCGACCTGGTGCGGGTGCCGTGGGCCGACGAGATGCTGATCCCCCTGCCTGGCGGTCTGGACCCGGTGGCCGCCGCCGGCATCCCCGACAACGTGGCCGACGGCTACCGCTGCGTCGCCGGTCCGCTCACCGAGCTCCCCGGCGCACCGGTGCTCGTCGTCGGTGGCCTTGCCGCGTCGGTCGGCCTCTACGCGGTGATGTCGGCACTCGCCTTGGGATCGGAGCGCGTCGTCTTCGTGGACGACGACTCCACGAGGCTGCAGATCGCGGACCGGCTCGGCTCCGAGGTGATCGACGCGAGCGGCCGCTGGGAGCAACTCGGCAAGGACCTCGCACGCACCTTCCCGGTCACGGTCGATGCGAACGTGCTCGACCACGGTCGCGACCTGGCGATCCGTGCCACCGCCCCCTGCGGCACGTGCACGAGCGTGTCCGGCGGGGCCGAACGACGTGCCTCGCTACCGCTGCCCAAGATGTACCTCAACGGCATTCGCTACGAGATCGGGCGCGTCCATGCCCACGCCATGGCACGACCCGTGCTCGACCTCGTCGCCGGCGGCCGGCTGGACCCACTCGAGTTGGTGGACGCGGTGGTTCCGTTCACCGACGCAGTCGACGCCATGACCGACCCGTCGGTGAAGGTCGTCTTCCGCAACGACGGAACCTGAAAACACCCGGTCCACCGTCAGGCTCGGTCAGGCCGCCCCGTTGCGTCGAGGCGAAGCAGCGTTTCGCAGTTCCAGTTGGAGCCCGAGAGGAGAATCGAACTCCTGACCTGCTCATTACGAGTGAGCTGCTCTGCCGACTGAGCTACCCGGGCGGGCCACGAGCGATCAGGGACCACCCGTGAGGCGAATGCAGAGCCTACCCGGCGTCACCGGGCGCGGGGCAAGGGCGGCAATGCGAGAAACAAGCCGGTCAACTGCGTCTTCCACGACGGGTTGAAGACCAGATGGGCGCACACCTCGTCGATGGCGGCGACGGCTTCAGCCGCCAGAGCCACCGCAATGACCCCGGCCGCAGCGGCGTCGCGATAGGTGCGGGCCATCACACCGAGACCCGCCACGTACTCACCGTCGGTGAAACGCTTCAGCTCCCGCTTGTGGCGGGTCGTCTGCTTCGACTTGGTTTCGGTCCGCACGCCGTAACGATCGAACTCCTCGTCGGCGGCGGCGACCTCAACCTCGTGCTGCGCCTTGATCGGGGCGACGGCCTCCTCGACCATCGACATCAGATTCCTGACCATCGCGCTCGCCGCAGCCCCGGTGCCGTCGAGTGATTCGGGCACCGCTGCCCACGCGTCCATCCGCAGACCGAAACGCTCGTCGGTGACGAGCAGACGGGCCCGGGCGAGGTCCCCGACCGACCCTGCGGCAGCCCGGTCGAGCCGCTCGGTCGCCAGGGCGGCGAACGCAGGATCCTTCGTGAGTTCCGCCCGCACCTCAGAGGTGGTGAGCGGCTGCATGTCGACGCGCACACAGCGCGACGCGATGGTGACGAGGTGAGGACTCACGCTCTCGGTCAACAACACGAACACCGTCGACGGGCTCGGCTCCTCCACCGCTTTGAGCAGCGCAGGAATCGAGTCGGGCCTCGCACGGTCCATGGACACGCCGATCATGACCTTGACCGGTCCCTCCACCGGTGTCAGCACGTCCTTCCTCACCCACTCGCGGGCATCGTCGATCAGGATGGCTTCGCCGGATCCGCCGAGGTAGACGACGTCGGCGTGACCGTCAGCGAGGATGAGCCGCACCGTCCGCTCACGTTCCTCGGCCGGCATCCCCCTCGAGACGAGGTCGGCGGCGAACGCCCGGGCCAGATCCAACCTGCCGAGTGCCGAAGCCCCCACGAACAGGTAGGCGTGCACCGGGTCCGCAGCCTCCATCGACAGGAACGCCTTCGCGGCCCCGTGGCCCACGACGGCGGCGTAGGGATCGGGTTCAGTCAGCGCCATCGTCATCGGCCATGCCCACCTCCGGCCCCCCATCAGCAGGGGATGCCTTCTTGGCCGGTGCCCTCTTCGCCGGTGCCTTCTTGGCGACCTTCTTTGCCGCCTTCTTCGCTGGCTTCTTCCTCGCCGCCTTCTTCGACGACTTCTTGGCGGCCTTCTTCTTGGTGGCCGGGCCTCGAGCCCGCCGATCCCCGAGCAGTTCCGCAGCTCGCTCGTCGGTGATCGATGCCGGGTCGTCACCGGTGCGCAACGAGGCGTTCGTCTCGCCGTCGGTCACGTACGGACCCCAACGCCCTTCCTTGATCACCATCGGCCGGCCCGACACCGGGTCGTTGCCGAGTTCCCGCAAAGGAGGCTTGGGTGCCGCCTGTCCCCGACGCCGCTTCGGTTGGGCGAACGCCGCCCGGACGCCGTCGAGGTCGATGGTGAGCAGGAGATCCTCATCGTCGATGCTGCGGGTGTCGGTTGAACCGTCGGGAAGAACCTTTTGGAGGTACGGCCCGTAGCGACCGTTGAGCGCTGTCACCACACCACCATCGTCGGCGTCCACCCCGACCTCACGGGGCAGGCTGAGCAACGCCAACGCCTCATCGAACGTGACGGTGTCGAGTGCCATGCGTGCGAACAGCGACGACGTGCGCGGCTTCTCCTTGGCGCCGTCCACCAACTCCCCGAGTTGGACGTACGGACCGAACCGTCCGGCGCGGGCGTACACGTTCAGACCTGTTTGGGGGTCAACGCCAAGCACCCGGCCTTCACGCGGCGCCGACAACAACTCGAGTGCCTTGTCGAGCGTGAGTTCATCAGGCGGAAGATCTTCGGGGACGGGAGCGGTGTCCTCGCCACGGCTCACGAACGGTCCGTACTTGCCGGACCGGGCCTCAACGGGCTGGCCGTCGGCGTCGACCCCGATTGGAAAGGCGTTGAGTTCACGTACGTCGAGACCGGGCAGGTTCTCCACGAGGGCGTGCAGCCCGCTGCCGCCACCGGACGGACCGCCGGGCGGGATGGGGCCGTCGGAGCCCCAGTAGAAACGGCTGAGCCACGGAACCATCTCCTCTTCGCCGTTTGCGATGGCGTCGAGGTCCTCTTCCATTCGGGCGGTGAACGCGTAGTCCACCAGTGAGGTGAAGCGTTCCTCCATCAGCTTCACCACAGCGAACGCCGTCCACGTCGGCACCAGCGCCGTGCCCTTCTTCCACACGTAGCCGCGATCAAGAATCGTGTTCATGATCGAGGCATACGTCGATGGTCTGCCTACCCCGAGTTCCTCGAGTCGCTTGATGAGCGTTGCTTCGGTGAACCGGGCAGGAGGCTGGGTGCTGTGCCCCTCGGCGGTGACCTCCCCCACGCCGAGGACGTCGCCTTCGGCCATCGCCGGCAACTGACGCTGCTGGTCGTCGTCGGTGTCCGCCTCGGCGCTCTCCTCGACGTACGCCAGACGGAAACCGGGGTGGGTGATCACGGTGCCGCTGGTACCGAGCTCGGCGTCGCGTCCCGACGAGAGCGCAGCCCCCATACGAACGCTCACCGTCTCACCGGTGGCGTCGATCATCTGGGACGCAATGGTTCGCTGCCACACCAACCGGTACACCGAGGCCATGTCGGCGTTCACGAGTCGTTCCACCTCGTCGGGGTGACGGAACTGCTCACCAGCAGGCCGGATCGCCTCATGGGCCTCCTGGGCGTTCTTGACCTTCTTGGCGTACATCCGAGGTTCCGACGGAAGGTTCTCGGCGCCGTAGCGGGACACGATCTCGTTGCGCGCCGCGGTGAGGGCGGTTGCCGACAACGTCGTCGAGTCGGTTCGCATGTAGGTGATGAAGCCCTGCTCGTATAGCGCCTGGGCGGCCCGCATGGTCCGCTGGGCGCTGTAGCGGAGTTTCGAACCGGCTTCCTGTTGCAACGTCGACGTGATGAACGGAGCAGCCGGGCGACGGCGGTAGGGCTTGCGTTCCACGGAACGCACCGCCACCGCGGCAACCCGGAGTTCGTCGGCGACCGTGGCCGCTCCCACCTCGTCGAGCACCACGGTGCCGGCCTTGGCCACACCCGCTGCGTCGAAGTCGCGTCCGGTGGCGACCCGTGCACCGTCGAGGGAAACCAGTGCCGCGGTGAATGGCCGCTGGTCACCGTCGGTGCGACTCAGTTCCGCCTCGATGCTCCAGTACCCGGCGGTGACGAACGCCATGCGTTCCCGCTCCCGATCAACGACGATGCGGACCGCCACGCTCTGCACCCGACCGGCCGAGGCGCCATGGCTCACGACACGTCGCACCACCGAGGTGACGTCCCAGCCGTAGAGACGGTCGAGGATCCGGCGGGTCTCCTGGGCGTCGACGAGACGGCGGTCGATCTGACGGGGGTTGGCGATCGCCTCGGCGATGGCGGCGGGGGTGATTTCGTGGAACACCATGCGCTTGACGGGCATGTCGGGCGGCGGGTTGAGCACCTCGAGCAGGTGCCAGGCAATGGCCTCACCCTCACGATCCTCATCGGTGGCGAGGAACAACTCGTCGGCGTCACGCATCAGCCGCTTGAGTTCGGCCACCTTCTTTTTCTTCTCGGCGGCCACCACGTACACCGGCTTGAATCCGTCGAACACGTTGATGCCGTAGCTGGCCCACGGTTCGTGCTTGTAGGACTCAGGAAGTTCTGACGACGTGGGGAGGTCACGGATGTGGCCCACCGAGGAATCCACGGTGAAACCATCGCCGAGAAATCCGGCGATGGTGCGGGCCTTGGCGGGCGACTCCACGATGACGAGCGACTTGGGCATCGGCGACAGGTTGGGAGGCGAGAGGCGTCCCTGTCAACACGCCACCGCACGGCGTCCCCGCCGCCGACCCCCGACTCTGCTGTCCTGACAGGCAATGCGGGGTACCGTGACCACCCCGGGAACGCGGCCCGTCACCACCACAGGAGCACGCCATGGATTTCGAGTTCAGCCCTCAGGCCAAAGAGTTGCGGCAGCGTCTCGTGGCATTCATGGAGGAACGGGTCATCCCCGCCGAGGCGACCTACCGGGACCAGATGGCGGCCTCGGGCGACCCCCACTTCCACCCGCCCATCATCGAGGACCTCAAGGTCGAGGCGCGCTCGCGGGGGTTGTGGAACCTGTTCCTGCCTCACGCCACCGAGTGGACCGATGGGCTGTCGAACCTCGACTACGCACCCCTCGCCGAGATCATGGGCCGCAGCCACCTCGCCTCGGAGGCGACCAACTGCGCCGCCCCCGACACCGGGAACATGGAGATCCTCACCATGTTCGGCACCCCCGAGCAGAAAGAACAGTGGCTGGTGCCCCTGCTCGCCGGCGAGATCCGGTCGTGTTTCGCCATGACCGAGCCCGCCGTGGCGTCGTCGGACGCCACCAACATCGAGTGTTCGATCCGCCGCGACGGTGACGAATACGTGATCAACGGACGCAAGTGGTGGACGTCGGGGGCCGCCTCACATCGCTGCAAAGTCGCCATCCTCATGGGCAAGACCGACCCCGAGGCGGCCACCCATCTCCAACAGTCCATGGTCCTCGTCCCCCTCGACACCCCCGGGGTGCACATCGAACGGGCGTTGCCGGTGTTCGGCTACCAGGACCGCGAAGGTCACTGCGAGATCAGTTTCACCGACGTGCGCGTACCGGCGACGAACCTGCTCGGTCAGGAGGGTGGCGGATTCGCCATCGCCCAGGCCCGGCTCGGCCCGGGCCGCATCCACCACTGCATGCGCACCCTCGGGGCCGCCGAACGGGCGCTTGAACTGATGTGTCGACGAGTGGTGGACCGCACGGCGTTCGGCAAGCCGCTCGCCTCCCAGGGGGTGATCCAGACCTGGATCGCCGACGGCCGCATGGAGATCGACCAGGCCCGGTTGCTGACGCTGTACGCGGCGTGGCTCATGGACAACGTGGGAAACAAGGCGGCCCGGACCGAGATCTCAGCGATCAAGGTCGTGGCACCGAACGTGGCACTGCGGGTCATCGACCACGCCATTCAGGCCCACGGCGGCGCCGGGGTGTCCGACGACACGCCGCTCGCAGCCATGTACGCAGGCATCCGCACGTTGCGCCTCGCCGACGGTCCCGACGAGGTGCACCGCATGGTCATCGCCCGACGGGAACTGCGCCGTTACGCCGAAGGCGACGCCGCCACGTGGACCTCGTCGGGGGATCTCGGCGTCGCCCGTTAGGGAGCGGGGGTCTGCCCCCGCCGGTCAGCCCACGGGGTGAACACCACCAGTCGCACCGAGGTGCCACCGTCACCGGCAGTGATCTCCCACTGGTCGGCGAGGTGACGCATCAACGGCAGTCCCCGCCCCCGCTCCTGGTTGGGGTCGTCAAGAGACCCAGGGTCGGCAACGGTCTGAGTCGTCTCGGCGTCGATGCCGCCGGCACGGTCGCGCACCTCCACCTCGACACGCTCCACGTCGAGATTGCACCGCACCACGATGCGTTGGGACCCGAGGTCCGTGGCGTCCGACCGCACCTCGGCGTACGACTCGATGGCGTTCGTCGTTGCCTCCGACACCGCCAGACGCAAGGCGTCGATGCGTTCGTCCCGCACCATCTGCACGGCGGCGGCTGACGCCACGACCTGACGGACCAACGACAGGTACTCGGGCCGCGCCGGAACGTCGAGGACCACCTCACCCATCGGTCAACGCCCCGTCCAACTCGGCGTAACAGTCGAACACCTTGTCGAGACCGACGAGCGTGAACACCGACCAAACCCGTGGGTCGGGTCGGGCAATAGCGAACCGGCCGCCGGCACCGATTACCCGCTTGGCCACCGCCACCACCCCGCCGAGACCGACCGAATCGACGAAATCCACCGCGGCGAGGTCCAACAAGACGTCGCCTCCCGACGCGGACAGGGCGGCGAGCACCTCCTGACGCAGGCGCGGCACCGAGGCCAGATCGAGTTCCCCGATGGGCGCAACGACGGTCCATGGGCCGAGTTCACCCACCTGAACGTCCATCAGCATCGTTCGCACCCCACACCCCAACGGTAGTGGAGCATCACGAAACCACGTCGGGTGCCGCCGGGAAGGAAACGCTCGACCCCACCGGTGCGTCATTGGCTGTCCGTACACTCACCCTCACCCATGACCGACCCCGCCCGACACCTTGCGTTGCCCACCGGGGCCGACCCGTCGTTGCGCGCCCTCGCCGACACGCTCGGTGACGACCCCAGGGTGGTCCACCTGGCCCACCGCACCGCCACCGGCGCCCGGCACGGGGTGGCTGAACCACCTCTCGCCGAAAGCGTTCTTGACGCACTCGGGGTCGGCTCCCTGTGGTCCCATCAGGCCGAGGCGATCAACCGCATACGCGCCGGCGAGTCCGTGGTGATCACCACCGGCACGGCATCCGGAAAGTCGTTGTGTTACCAGGCACCCATTCTCGACACCCTCAGCGCCCAGGGGTCGAAGGCAACCGCGTTGTTGGTGTTCCCCACCAAGGCACTCGCACGCGACCAGCTCGCCACCATGGCCGCCGCCCGGCTCGACGGGGTGATGGCCGCCGCCTACGACGGTGACTGCACCCCGGCGGAACGCCGGTGGGTCCGGGCGAACGCCAACGTGGTGCTCACCAACCCCGAGATGCTCCACGCCGGGATCCTCGCCCGCCACGACCAGTGGACCGGGTTCCTCGCCAATCTCACCCACGTGGTCATCGACGAACTCCACGTGTTGCGCGGCGTGTTCGGAAGCCACGTCGCCCACGTGCTGCGGCGGCTGCGGCGCCTGTGCCACCACTACGGGTCGTCACCAGTGTTCGTGTTCACGTCGGCCACCATTGGCGAACCGGCCCGCCTGGCGTCGGAGCTGTGCGGCCTTGACGTGACCGAAGTGGGTGACGACGGGTCGCCCCGGGGTGAACAGCTCTTCGTGTTGTGGAACCCGCTGGTGGACGACGTCCCCGACGAACCATCGGCGGAAACCGAGGTGGACGACGAGGACGAACCGTGGACGCCGACGGTGCGTCGCCGTTCAGCGTCGCGCGACAGCGCCATGGTCACTGCGCTGCTCGTCACCGAGGGCCGGCGCACCCTGGCGTTCTGTCGGGGTCGCCGGGGAACCGAACTTCTCGCCAACGACGTACAGCGACAACTCCCCGAACCGCTCGCCTCACTCGTCGAGCCCTACCGGGGCGGCATGCTCTCCGCCGAGCGTCGCGAGGTGGAGCGCGCCATGTTCGCCGGCGAACTGCGCTGCGTGGTGGCCACCACCGCACTCGAACTCGGGGTCGACATCGGCGGTCTTGACGCTGTGGTGCTCAACGGGTTCCCCGGCACGACGGCGTCGATGTGGCAGCAGGCCGGACGGGCCGGACGGGGAGGTGAGCCGTCGGTGGCCGTCCTCGTCGCCGGGGACGACCAACTCGACCAGTGGTTCATGGCCCACCCCACCGAGGTGTTCACCCGTCCCCCCGAACCGGCCGTCATCAACCCGTCGAACCCGTTCGTGCTCGTCGACCAGTTGGCCTGTGCGGCCCACGAACTTCCGCTCGGCACCAACGACCACAGGTGGTGGCCGGAACTGCTTGACGAGGCGGTGCGTCTCCTCGCCCTTGAGGACCTCGTCGCCATCCGACCCCGTCACCGCCTGGCCCCGGGCGGGCCGGTGGCGGTGTGGTCAGGCCGGGGGCACCCGGCCCACGGCGTGGGTCTCCGCTCCGGTGGCGGCCGGGAGGTCCGCATCACCACGGTGGACGGGACGCTGGTGGGCACCGTCGACGCCCGCCGCGCCCCACGACAGGTCCACCCCGGCGCCGTCTACCTCCACCGCGGCAAACCGTGGAAAGTCCTGTCGCTCGACCTCGACGCCGCCGAAGCCATCGTCGAGCCAGCCACACCCGGCGAGCACACGCGGGCACGAACCGCCACCGACATCTCGGTGATCACCATCGACCGTCTCGGACGTCTCGGGGACGTGGACCTGCACGAAGGCGCCGTGACCGTCCGCAGCCAGGTGGTCGGCTACCAGCGCATCGAGACCCGCACGGGTCGGACCATCGCCACCGAAGAACTCGACCTGCCCGACACCGAGCTCGACACCCGGGCGTTCTGGTTCACGGTGCCCGCCGAGGTGTGTGAAACCGCCGGCGTCGTGCCGGCGTCGCTGCCGGGCACCCTCCACGCCGCCGAACACGCCGCCATCGGCATGCTGCCGCTGTTCGCCATCTGCGACCGGTCCGACGTCGGGGGGGTGTCGACCGCCCTGCACCCCGACACCGGACTGCCCACCGTGTTCATCCACGACGCCCACCCCGGCGGGGCGGGCCTGTCGGAACTCGCCTTCGACCGCGCCGCCGAACTGGTGTCGGCGACCGCCGCGGTGATCGCTTCGTGCCCGTGCGTCTCGGGATGTCCGTCGTGTGTGCAGTCGCCGAAATGCGGCAACGGGAACGAACCGCTCGACAAGGACGGCGCCCGACGACTGCTCGTCACCATCGCCGGCGACGACCACGCCGGGGTTTGAGCGACGACTCACGACGCGTCCACTCCACCGACATGTGGGCCTCGGCGCTGACCGTCACGTCGGGGAGCAGCGACCCGACCACGGCCACGTCGGTGGGGACGCCGTAGGAAACCCCGGCGCGCACGAACCCCGACGGGTCGGGAACGCCGACATCGACCTCGAGCCGCGAGGCGTCAAGACCGTGGCGTGCGGCGACCGTCGCGGCGTCGGGAGCGAGCGGCGACACCGACGCGGCACGCACCACTTCGCGCGCCACGTGCACCACGAGCACCCGGTGGTACACCACGTTGCCCACCTGCACGACCACCAACATGAGCACCACCACCACGGGCAGCACGAGCGCCAGTTCCACCGTTGCCTGCCCGACGTCCCCGACGAACCGACGGCGACCGCTCAACCCGACCGACCGATGACCTGGTCGATGACGAAGTCGAACAACCGACTGATCTGATCGGTGGTGGTGGCCCACCCGATGAGCAGCAACGCCACCGCCGCCGCACCGAGCAACACGAGCGCGTACTCCGCGGTGGCCTGACCGGCGTCGTCGGGGTGGGGACCACACCCCTGTGGCCGCCGTCGGCCACCGGGGGTGCACACAGGGGTGGGGGGGTGGGTGTCGGACATGGCACTCCTCTCAGGTCAACAAGGTGATCGGCGGGGCCGATGAGTGAAGTGGATCGCCGATGGTCACCACCGCAGGTCACCGAGTGCCACGACCACCACGGGGATGACGGCGAGCACCACGGTGGCGGGCAGCGCACACACCACGAGCGGTGCGAGCATCTGCACGGGCAACCGACGAGCACGAACCTCGGCGTCGCGACGACGCTGGTCGCGGGCGTCGGCCGCCAACCGGGCCAGCGCATCGGTCAGCGGTGTGCCATACCGTTCGGCGTCAACGAGCGCGTCGGCGAGCGCCGTGAGCGGTGTGTGCTGGCGAAGTTCCTCGAGCGCGTCAACGAGCCGCATCCCCCGGTCGGTGCGCGCCACGACGACCCTGAGCTGTTGCGCCACCAGAACGGGTCCGTGCCCTGCGACGGCGACCACCGCCTGAGGCGTCGTCAGCCCGGCGTCGGCACCGAGACGGAACAGGTCCACGGCGTCAGGCAGGGCACGTCGGAGCGACTCGATCCGGCGACGCTCGGCCGACCGCTGGAGCGCGGACACCGCCACGGCCATGGCGACGGCCGACGCAATAGCCACCAATGGGCCAGCGAGCAGCCACGCGGCCACGGCCACCGCCACGACGACGGCGTCCCGTCGGGGATTCACGTCGTTCCCGCCCGCGCCATGAGGACCCGCATCCAACGCACACACCCGACCTCGAGCCCGACCCCCACCGCCACGCACAACCACCCACCCGGGGTGGCGAACAAGAAGGCAGGGACGCGTGCATCGGCGACCGCCACCACCGCGGTGAACGCCACCGGCGCGCCCACCACCACCACGGCGCTCGCCCGGGCCTGCGAGGACTGGACCCGCACCTCCCCGAGCAACGCCAGACGTTCCCGCAACGTTGCAGCAGCCCCGTCGACAGCCCGGGGAAGCGAGGCGCCGGTATGCAGACCGAAGGCCAGCACCGCCGCCGCCAGTCCCACTCCCGGGGTGGACGACCGTGTCCGCCACTGACGAAGCGCCGTGGCGAGTGGGACCCCGCAATCGACGTCCCCCACCACGGTCTCAAGATCGTGACGGTGCACACCACCCGACGGCGCCGCCGACCGCACGGCGGCATGCACCCCAAGGCCGCTGCGCATCGCCCGACCCACCGCGTCCAGCACGGCCACGAGATCCCCGAGTGAGGTGTCGTCGTCGTGCGCCTTCGGGTGGGTGACGCGGGTGCGCCACCAACGACCCACCGGCCAACCGGCCGCAGTCGAACGCACCGGCCGGTTCCGCACCACCGACAGGACGGCCCCACCGAGAAGGACCCCACCAACTGCGGCCACCAACGCACTCACGGCGTCGCAGCGGGGAGCGGCGTTGCGGCGGTGGGTCCACCCACGATCTCGTCGCCACGCACCCACGAACGTGTGGTGGGTCGGCCACCGACGGCAACGACCTGGTCGACGGCGACCACACGACGACCGCCAGTGGAGGTGCGTGTCACCTGCACCACCAGATCAAGAGCGGCCACGAGGTGCTCGCGAACGGCCTCGAGTGGGAGGGCATGACCCGCCCCCACCGCCAGCGCTTCAAGACGGCGTAACGCATCAGGTGGGGAGTTGGCATGCACTGAGCACAGCGACCCGGCGTGGCCGGTGTTCATGGCCACGAGCATGTCGAGCACCTCAGGTCCGCGCACCTCACCAACGATGATGCGGTCGGGTCGCATGCGCAGCGCCGTGCGGACCAGGTCCCCAATGCCGACCCCCGGGACGTCGTCGACCGCCGGGCGTGCCTCGAGACGCACCACATGTTCCCCCGGCAGACGCAACTCTGCCGTGTCCTCAATGGTCACGATCCGTTCGTTGGGGCGCAGAACCCCGGCGAGGGCGTTGAGCAGCGTTGTCTTTCCCGCACCGGTCCCCCCACTCACGATGATGTTGGCCCGGGCGCGAACCGCACGCGCCAGAAGTTCGGCGACCGGACGGTCACAGAAGGCATCGAGCGGAACGGCACGCACACCGAAACGTCGGATGGTGATGACCGGCCCGTCAACGGCGACGGGTGGGACCACGACGTGGAGCCGGGAGCCGTCGGCGAGTCGGGCGTCAGCCACCGGGTGACGGGGATCGACCCGCAACCCGAGCGGGGCGAGGACCCGCTCGGCGATGCCGAGCGCCTCGTGGGTGGTGACCGACAACGCCGTACGACGAACCCGGCCGCCCACCTCGACCCACACCGAACCGTCGCCGTTGACCATGACCTCGTCGACCGCTGGGTCGCCCAGCGGCACCTCGAGCACCCCGAGCCCGTAGGCGCGGGCCATCACTGCGTCGACCGCCTCGGCCACAACATCAAGAGGCATCAGCGGCCATCGCTGCCGCACGAGGTCGGTCACCGCCGAGCGATCCGCACGGGTCCGAGTCACAGCGTCACCGGCGAGCAGGTCGGCGTGCACCTCCGCCGCCACCACCGCCGCCGAGGGCTGACGGGGGCCTGAACCCCATGGGACGTCAGACAACGTTGGCGAGAGCACGATGCAGCCCGCGCGGTAGGCGCTGGGCGAGGACGCCCGCGTCGACGGCGCGTCCCACGGCAGGGTCGACGGCAACCTCGGCTACCACTGGTGCGCCGAGTACTTCAGCGACGTCGCCGACGGCGAGGGCGCGCCACGGTTCGCTCACGACCACGACACCGGTCGGACGCAAACCGGTGGCGAGCGCCCGACGCAACGCCAGGTAGCAGGGGCGTACCACCAGCAGCGACGACGCTCCCGCTGTCACGGCCGCCTCCGCACCCGGGGAGGGCCCGCCGAGGACACAACCGGCATCGACGACCACACCACGGAGGTCGCGGCCCAGCACGCCAGCGAGCGCCTGCGCCTGTTGCGCCGAGGTCTCCGTCGGGTGCCGTGCACCCACGTCCCCTCCAGACCCGGTGGGCAGCAGACGCAGACCGGTGACGACGTCCATCTCGAGCCGCCCGAGCGCGTCGGGCGGGGTGTCGGTCGCCGACACCAACCAGTCCCTGACCCCGTGGCCTTGTGGCTCGCGACAGCCGAGTAGCGCGGGCTGGTCACCGCACAAGTCGACGAGCAGGGCCCCCTGCGGGCGGCGGGCCAGCAGCACCGCCAGCGCTGCGGCGACCACCGAGGTCCCTGAACCCCCCTTGGCGCTCCAACATGTGATCACTGCCACCACTCCCCACACATCACCGTTGCCGGGACCACACGGGGAAGGAACCGCTCGTGACATTAGAGCGGACGCACCGATCATGGACCGGGCGCTCACTGACGGTGGTGGCCGGCCCACGGCTGCACCCCGCGGTGGCATCGGACAGCCATCCACCTAGGCTCGGCTCGTGGAGACGGCTGCGTTTTTCGACCTCGACAAGACCGTCATTGCCAAGTCGACGATGGTGGCGTTCGGGCCGACGCTGATGCGTGCCGGTCTGGTGTCACGCCGCTTGATGGTGCGCGGGGCGTGGACCCAGTTCCTCTTCGAACGGTTCGGTGCGGATCAGGCAAAGATGGACAAGTACCGCCACACCGCCCTGCGCATCACCCAGGGGTGGGACCAACGCCAGATCACCCAGCTGGTCGCCGAGGGTCTCATGGAGGTGATCGCTCCGATCGTCTACGACGAGGCGCTGGCGCTCATCCGTCACCACCAACAGGCGGGGCACCGGGTCTTCATCGTGTCGGCCTCGCCCCACGAGATCGTCGGCCCGCTCGCCGAGCACCTCGGCGTGGACGAAGCCATCGCCAGCCGGGCCCGCATCGACGAGGACGGGCGATACACCGGCGAACTCGACTTCTATTCCTACGGTCCGTTCAAGGCCGAGGCGATGGTCGCTGCCGCCTCACGGTACGGCATCGACCTGTCGAGGTCCTACGCCTACTCCGACTCGGCCACTGACCTCCCCATGCTCGAGGCGGTGGGTCACCCCACGGCAGTGAACCCCGATCGGGAACTCGAACGCGTGGCCATGGCGCGCAAGTGGCCCGTGCTGCGCTTCGATCACCCGGTGCCGTTGCGTTCCCGGGTTCCGCTACCGGAGCGACGAAAGGGAGCGATGGCCGCCGGTGCGGCGGTCGTGATGGCGGCAGGAGCGAGCCTGTGGTGGAGGCAACGCCGGAGCGGGCAGTCCGCGACGCGCCCCGTGGGATTCAGGAGTCCTGCAGCTTCTTGACGGCGAAGACGGCGAGCGCGGCAACCACGGCGAGAATGATCAGTTTCTTCATCATGGTTGGGAGTGTAAGCCCCACCACCGCCGATGCGCCCTCTCGGGCCGACAAGGCGCCGCCTAGACGGCGAGAAGGTCGCGGGCGCCGGTGTCAGACGAGGGGTGCCGCAACTTCGACATTGCCCGCGCCTCGATCTGGCGGATGCGTTCGCGGGTGAGGTTGAAGTGCTCGCCAACCTCCTCGAGGGTGCGGGGTTCGCCACGATCAAGCCCGAACCGGAGCTTGAGGATCTCGCGTTCCCGCTCGTCGAGCGGTCCGAGGAGTCGGTTGATCTCGTCGGGCAACAGCGCCGTGGCGGCGACTTCAAATGGTGACTCAGCCGAACGGTCCTCGACCACGTCGCCGAGTTCGGCGTCGCCGTCCTCACGTAGCGGTTCAGACAGTGACAACGGCTCGGCGGCGAAACGGAGCGCCTCGGTGACCTTCTCCTCGGGCATTTCGACCTCGGCGGACAACTCGGCGAGCGTGGCCGGTCGACCGAACTTCAACTCCAGCCGGGAGCGGGCCTTCTGCAGACGAGCCAGCGTGTCACCGGCGTGCACAGGCAACCGGATGGTACGACCCGTGTTGGCGATCCCTCGGGTGATGGCCTGGCGGATCCACCACGTGGCATACGTCGAAAACTTGAAACCCTTGCGCCAGTCGAACTTCTCGACGGCGTGCATCAGACCAAGGTTGCCCTCTTGGATGAGGTCGAGCAGCGGCAGTCCAGACGCCTGGTACTTCTTGGCAATGGACACCACGAGACGAAGGTTCGACTGCACGAAGGTCCGCTCGGCGTCCTCGCCGGCTCGCAACTGCTTGCGAAGCTCGCGCTTGCGGGCGGCAGTGATGGTGCCACCTGCCTCCATTTCGGTCCGGGCTGCCACGCCGGCCTCAATGGCCTGGGCGAGACGCACCTCGTCCTCTTTGGTCAGCAGCGGGTACTGGCCGATGTCAGTGAGGTAGAGCCGTACGAGATCTTCCTCGTCGCGCTCAACACGCTCCTTGGCCACAGTGCTCCTCTTGGCCCTTTCAGGCCGTGCTCCTCAGCCTGATCCAGGCCTTCTCTCAACGAACTGACGGTCCCGAGGGGCCGACCCGGCAATGGCGGTGATGCGGAACTCGTCCCGACAGCGCCGCCTTGCGAGGTGGGGCAACGATACCGGACCGGTCAAGACCCCCAACCCACGAATCTCCCCGGCATGCCGAACCCGACGCCAACAGAACGGAAAATCCGCGTCCTTGCGCCTCAAAGTGGGTGTCACCACCCTCCGGCGGACTCCAGTGACGTTCGGGTCCCGGCGAGAAAAACGTCGAATTGATCCAACTCGGCACCCGCCGTGGCGAGGACGTCGGTGAGGCGGCCCACGTCGGCCTCGAGGTCGGCGACACAGATCGGGATGATACGGAGCGAGGGCGCGTCGGCCACCGGGGAGAGCACCTCGACGAGTCCGTTGAGCGCGGCGACCAGCGACGGAAGGAGGACCTCGGCGAGCACCGCCACACGCCTAAGGTCCCCGTCAAGGTTGACGAGTTCACCGGGGAACCCGGCCATGGCGTCCGACGTCGGTACCGTCACCGAAGCGGCACGGAACTCGCCGATGGTGGGCAGCCGGTCGGCGAGGTTACGAGCCCGCCAGGCGGCGTGGGCGGACACCGCCGAAAGCGTCACCGCAACCGCCGGATCATCTGAGGTTCCGACCCACCCGCCTGCGATCGAGAACACCTGCAGTTCCGCCCACCGCAGGTTCCCGAGCCTCGCCATGGTGAACGCCTGGGGCGGTGACGGGCCCACCGACCCCGGAACCCTCGCCCCGGGATCTCCCCAGGTGTGCTCGTCGCCAGTCACGTCACCCACGGTACGCGTTGGTGATGGGCAGACGCCGGTCCTTGCCGAACGCCTTGGTCGTGACCCGCAGACCCGGTGGGGACTGCCGACGCTTGTACTCCGCACCGTCCACCAGACGGACCACTCGGGCCACGAGGGCGGGGTCGTGGCCGTCGGCCACGAGCTCGGCGGCGGACCGGTCACCCTCGACGTACGCCTCAAGGAGCGGGTCGAGGATCTCATAGGGGGGGAGGCTCTGATCGTCCCGCTGGCCGGGACGCAACTCGGCCGAGGGTGGCTTGTCGAGCACCGAAACCGGGATGGGGGGAACCTTGCCGTCAGCGGCAGCGAGTTCGTTGCGGTGTCGGCACAGCCGGTACACGAGGAGCTTCGGCACGTCCTTGATCACGGCGAGCCCGCCAGCAGAATCCCCGTACAGGGTCGAGTACCCAACCGCGCTCTCGCTCTTGTTCGACGTGGTCAGCACCAACCACCCGAACCGGTTCGACAGCGCCATGATGGCCACCGCCCGAATCCGGCTCTGGAGGTTCTCACCGGTCAAACCCAAATCGGCGTCGTCGATGTCAACCCCGTCGGTGGCGAAGGAGGGCGAGAGCATGTCGAGCAGGGCGGCATGACCGGCCTCAATGGGGATGGTCCGCATGTCGATACCCAACCGGGTGGCGAGATCGTCCGCATCGGCCAGCGAATGCGCCGAGGAGTACCTCGATGGAAGCGCAACCCCGTGGACACGATCGGAACCAAGGGCGTCGGCAGCAATCGTGGCCACCAGCGACGAGTCGATCCCACCCGAGAGTCCCAACACGACGTCGGTGAAGCCGTTCTTGCGGACATAGTCGCGGGTCCCCACCACGAGTGCGGCGTAGACCTCCTCCACCTCCGAGAGCAGCGGGGCCGCATGCGGGACCCGAAGCGGTTGTGATGCGGCAGCGGTACAGGTCGTGATCTCAACGACAGGGAGCCCGACCTCGGGGGTGGGTGCCACCGCCACGTCGAGGTCCACGACAGCCACCTCGTCAACGAACGAGGGCGAACGGTGCACCACCTGACCGCTGGGGTCCACAACGAACGACCCACCGTCGAAGACCAGTTCATCCTGGCCGCCGACGAGGTTCACGTACACGTGAGCGCATCCCGCCTCGACGGCACGCCGGGCAACGGTGTGCTCACGCTCGAGTCGCTTGCCGGCGTGGAAGGGCGAAGCGTTGAGCAACACGACGACCTCCGCCCCACCGTCGGCCAGTCGTGAGAGCGGCCCGTCGTCAGCCCAGGCGTCCTCGCAGATCGCCACGCCTACCGAAACCCCGGCCACCCCCCACAACAGGGGCGATTCACCGCCGGGTTCGAAATACCGCTCCTCGTCGAACACGGCGTAGTTCGGAAGGAGTCGTTTGCGGTACACCCCGCGGACCCGGCCCTCGGCGCAGACCGCTGCGGCGTTGTGGAGGCGGTCTCCGTCGCGTTCGACGAAACCGATCACCGCCACGAGACCCGGGTGGGCAGAAGTGGCTTCAGCCGTCCGGTGCAGCGCCGCCGCCACCCCGTCGACGAACGCCGGTCGCAACAACAGGTCCTCGGGCGGGTACCCGCACAAGACAAGTTCCGGGAACACGACGAGGTCGGCGTCGCTGCGAGCCGCCTCGTCGAGGGCTCGCACCACGCGATCCACGTTGCCGTCGAGGTCGCCCACGACAGCGTTCACCTGAGCGAGGGCGAGACGCAGTCGGGACATGGTGCGACAGCGTAACGGCGCCACCCACGGCCAAGCCCGCTGGCCTCGTGAGGTCACCGTCGCCCTACCATGAGGCGATGCGCATCGAAGCCACTGACGCAGCACGCGCCGTCGTGGAACGGGCACGGCAGGCGCGCACCGGCGCCCTCACAATCACCATCGGCACCGGCTGTTGCGAGTCAACCGCCCCATTCCTCTACGAGGACTTCTGGCCCGGACCCGACCAGGAACCAGTCGGCGAGGTCAATGGAGTCATCGTCTACGCCCCCGAGTATCTCCGCCGGCTCTACCCCGGGAATCAGGGACCCACCATTGACGCCGTTGAAGTGACGGCGGAGTCATTGTCAGTGGAGACCGAGTGGGGACAACGCCTCATCCTGCGGGGACATGGCATTGACACCGGCGCTGACGAGTCATGTGTCGTGCCCGACCGGCCCGCCACGACGCTGGACCTCAACGACCCGGACCGTCCCGGCGCGAGGGTCCGAGGCGAACTGCCGGCTGCACTGCGGGGGTTGCGGGTCCGGTGAGCGCGACCCTTGAGGTGTTTGCCGACGTTGGCTGCCCTTTCACCCACCTCGGACTGTTGCGCCTGGTCGAGGAACGCCAACGGCGTGAACGCGCTGATGTGGTCCTGCGCGTGCGGGCGTGGCCCCTCGAACTGGTCAACGGTCGTCCCCTTGATGCCGAGTTCATCGCCGAAGAAGTTGACGACCTCCGGGCCCAGGTTGCTCCCGGGGCGTTCGCGAACTTTCAGCAGTCGGCGTTCCCGAACTCAACGCTGCCAGCAATGTGCCTCGTGGCCGCGGCCGGGGACAACCTCGAGTTGGCCGAAACGCTCTCGCTAGAAGTGCGCACGGCACTTTTCGAGGATGGTCTCAACGTGGCCAACCCGGACGTCCTCGCCGCCATCGCTGCGGGCCATCAGATGGGGTGGAAGGGGGATACCGACCAACTGGCGGAACTCACCGAGGCTATACACGACGACTGGGAAGAAGGCCGCAGACGCGGGGTCATCGGGTCACCCCACTTCTTCACCCCATCCGGTGGGTTCTTCTGCCCCGCCCTCGACGTCGGTCGGGACCACCAAGGGCACCTAAAGGTCCATGAAGATCCCGAAGGGTTCGAGTCGTTCGTCGCCGAGGTGTTCTCCCACCCCTAGCAGCACCTGTCTCAAGGGTGCGATGTGGTCAGAGGTCGGCGGCGTCGAGGGCGGCGACCGCAGCGTCGAGCATGCGGGCTGAGCACCCGGCCATCGCCAAGGGGGGCACCACCTCGGAGACCACGAGTTCGGCGAGGTCGCGAAACGCCTCGGCGGCCGGACCCTCGCCGAGGGCGATGGGGGACCCGACGTCACCACCGGCGGCCACCGACGGCTCGAGTGGGATCGACGCCAGCAGTGACACGCCTGCTTCCGCAGCGAGTGCCGCCCCGCCACCCGATCCGAACAACGGGTATGAGGTGCCGTGCTCACACGTGAATGCACTCATGTTCTCGATGGCTCCCGCCACTCGCAGGTGGCTGCGACGCGCCATGTTCACGGCCCGCACGGCCACCTTCTGGGCGCTCGTCGACGGGGTGGTGACCACGATGAGTTCCGCGCGGGGCAGCATCCGGGCCAGACCCATCTGCACGTCGCCGGTGCCGGGAGGCATGTCGATCACCAGGTAATCCATCGCTCCCCAGCGCACGTCCTCCAAGAAGTGCTGCACGGCCCGGTTCAGCATCAACCCGCGCCACATAAGCGCCGTCTCCTCGTCGTCGACGAGTAGCCCCATCGACACGACCTTGAGCAGTCCGTCGCCCACCTGCTTGGTGTGGGGCACGATCTTGCGGTCTGCGTCGGCGGTGTCGCCGGTGACCACCTCGCCCCCCAGACGGCCCTCCACGCCGAGCATGCGCGGCACGGAGAACCCCCAGATGTCGGCGTCGAGAACCCCAACGGTGAGGCCCCGAGCGGCGAGCGCGGCTGCAAGGTTCACCGTCACCGACGACTTTCCGACACCACCCTTGCCCGAGGCCACGCAGATCACCCGGGTCGTGGCGGGGATCTCCGTGTCGGGCGCGTTGGCCGCAGCGTTGAGCCGCGCCCGCGACATCGTGTCGGCTTTTTCCTCAGCCGTGAGTTCCGTCCAGTTGAGCTTGACCTTGGCGACGCCGGGCAGCGAACCGATGCGGGCGCGGACGTCCTTTTGGATTTGGGCACGCAGCGGGCACCCCGACGTCGTGAGCGCCACGGTGACCGTGACGACACCTGCGGGGCTGACCTCGACGGCCTTGGCCATGCCCAGATCCACAATGTCGCTCCCCAGTTCGGGGTCGATCACCCCCCTGAGCAGGGCGAACACCTCCTCAACGCTGGGCAGGGAAGGAGACGACGTTGCGGACACGGCCCAATTCTACCGACAAAGTCCGTGTAAACTGCATCCCATGGCTGTCCCGCCCGCCGCGTCGAACTCCCGCCCCGACGCCCCCCGGTCGCGCCGACAGGACCCCGAGGCGGAACTCGACCTGCTCAAGGCGCTCGGCGACAACACCCGCTACGCCATCTACCTCGAGCTGGCCCGCTCCGCCGCCCCCAAGACCACCGCCGAGGTGGCCGAAGTCCTCGGCCTGCACCCCAACACAGTCCGTCCCCACCTCGAGCGGATGCGTGACGTGGGCCTGCTCAGCGTGGACACCGTGGGCCGCGGCGGGGTGGGCCGACCCCAACACCGCTACGCCCTCGCACCGGAAGCACCAGGTCTCGGCCTCGAACCGTCACCGTGGCCGGCACTGGCCCGCATGCTGCTCGGCGCCGTCACCGACGGTGGACTGAGCAGCGAGGACGTACGGGAAGCGGGCGTGGCCCAAGGACGAGACGACGCCCGCCGCCACTGGGCTGGCCACACCGACACCCTCGCCGCCCTCTCCCGGGAACAGTCCCGCCTGGGGTTCGACCCCGAGGCGGTGACCGACGACACCTGCACCACCATGGCGTTTGCCCACTGCCCGTTCCGTGAACTCGCCGAGGAACGACCCGAGATCATCTGCAGCCTCCATTGCGGCATGGTCGAGGGGTTCGTCGACGAATTGGGCGGACAGCGGGTGAGCGCGTTCCACCCCATTGCCGACCGCACCCCGTGTCGGGTGGACCTGATCCCCACCTGAACCGTTATCCTGAGAAACGCAACTCCCGAGGAGGACACCGTGATCACCCTGAGCGATGCAGCTGCTGACAAGGTCAAGGATCTCATTGACGCCGAAGGCGACACCGCGCTGATGCTGCGCGTGGCCGTGCGGCCCGGCGGTTGTGCCGGCTTCTCCTACGAGATGTTCTTCGACTCCGAGCGCGACGACAACGACATCACCACCGTGTTCGGGCCGGTGACCGTCGTGACTGACCCGTCGAGCGCCCAGCTCCTCCAAGGTGCCACTCTTGACTACAAGGGCGGTCTCGAGAGCGGTTTCGCCATCACGAACCCCAACGCGCAGCGCACCTGCGGTTGCGGGTCCTCGTTCTCCTGACGCTTCTGCCACCGACGTACTCCCGTCGATGACTGTGAGGTTGCGCGTCGACGGTTCGGAGATCGTTGTCGCCGACGAACAAGCGAGCTTGCTTGACGTCGTGCGTGACCAGTGCGGCATCACCTCGGTCAAGGATGGTTGCAGCCCGCAGGGACAGTGCGGTTGCTGCACGGTGCTCGTCGACGGCAAACCGCGGGTGGCGTGCGTGACGCCGGTGCGGCGGGTCGCCGACCGGGAGGTGACCACACTCGACGGACTCGACGCACCGACCAGGCAGCGGTGGCTAGCAGCGTTCACGGCGTGCGGTGCCAGCCAGTGCGGCTTTTGCACCCCCGGCATCATCGTGCGCCTCGAAGGACTCCGACGCGACGAAGAACAACGCTCCGACAGCGCGGTTCCCGTCGAGACGGTTGAGCGGGCATTGGCCGCCCACCTGTGTCGATGCACCGGGTGGCGGCCCATCATCGACGCCTGGGACCTCGCCACCGGTGAAGGGGCCGACCCTCGACTCGACGAAGATGGCCTCGCCGGTCGGGATCCAGATGCCGCCAGTCGACGGGCCACGCTCGAGGGTGGCAGCGTCCAGATCGTGGGACCGGCTGTCGCTGCCGGTCAGGCAGGTTTCGCCAGCGACACGTGTCCACCCGATGCGCTCGTGGCACTCCCCAACCCCGCAGGTGGCTGGGTGGTCGACACCACCGTCGCCGCCGCCCGACGACAGGCCAGCAAAGTGCAGGGCCGCCGCACCACCGTGGCGTCACAACCCCCTCTTGAGGTGCCCGAAGGCGAGTGGTCAGTGACGCTTCGGACCTCGTGGGTCGATCCCGCCTACCTCGAGACCGACGCCTCATGGTGCGAACCGGGGGGCACCCCTGCGACGCCATTGGCGAACGGCGGGGCGTTCGGCGGCAAGGTCGATTCCCCCGTCGCCCAAGCAGCGCGACAACTCGCCGACGACCACGACCGGTGCGTCCGGGTGTTGTTCGACCGCGAGGACGCCGTCCGGCTCGGCCCGAAACGACCACCGGTAGCCATCGGGGTGCGACCCGACGGGACAGGGGTCATGGCGGTGGCGCACACCCCAGGGGTGGTCGACGCCGTCGCCGAGGTCGCCCCCGGTCTCGTCGTCACCCCCTGCGACGTCATCGGCCCGCCCACGTCGGTGCGGGTGCGCGGCGCGGGATGGGTGGAAGCTGCGGTAGCCGTGGCCGCAGCGACAGGCGCCGAGAGCATCACGTCACCGGCGGGTGCCACCGCGGCCGCCACCGTCGAGGCCGACGGCAGCATCGCGGTCCGCGTCGCCTGTGGCGACCCGCTCGACGACGTGGTGCTGATCTCGGCGTGCACCGGCGCAGCCCACATGGCGGCAAGTTGGGTCACTTCTGAGAGCCTCGCCGTGGACGGCGAGACGGGATCGGTTGAGGACCTCACGATCCGTTCGTTCGGCATTCTCAAAGCCACCGACATGCCACCAGTCACCGTGAGAATCGATGAGTCACTCGGCGACACGACCGGCGAGGCGGTTCCCGGTGGCGACGCCGTGTTCGCCGCCGTCGCCCTCGCCGTGTGGCGCCACCAGGGACTTCCCGACACGTGGCCCACCGGTGTGCCACTACGGTCGCGCTGAGTACCCCACCGTCGACCCGAGCGAGGAGCAGCCCATGTCAACGCCGATCGGCCCCTACGCACCCATCGTGCGAGCCGGTGACTGGCTCGTGACCTCCGGCCAGATCGGATTGCGCGATGGACGCATCGTCTCGGGAGGTATCCGTGAAGAAACCACCCAGGCCCTGGCCAACCTCGCCACCCTGCTCGCCGGGGAGGGATCCGGACTCGGTGAGGTGGTCAAGGCCACCGTGTTCCTCCGGCACATGCGCGACTTCGACATCATGAACGAGGTGTGGGTGGCGGCGTTCGGTGACCACCGGCCGGCCCGCACCACCGTTGCGGTGGCAGAACTGCCATTGCACGCCCTCATCGAGATCGACGCCTGGAGCTACCCGCGCGGGCTGTAGGGTGTGACCATGGTCGGAGCAATCATCATCGCCGCCATCCTTGTGGTCGTGTTCCCCGTGGTGTTCCTCACCAGTATGGGAGTACTCGCCGCAGTCCTCGGTCAGACGACCAAGGTTGATGTGGACCGACGCTACGAAGGCACCGAGTACCTCGAGTTGTCGTGAGACCCGGTGGGCGACGCCCACCGCCGTGAACGCCCACCCCGCTGCCGACCTGTACATCCGCCAAAGGGGTAGTACCCTTTCCCTTCTGTGTCCGGGTTCCCGCGTCGGCGGTATCCACCGTCCACCCCGTACACCTCACGACGCTTCGCTCTCGTAGCCACCGTGACGGTGCTCGTGGTCCTGATGGCCGTGGTGACGTCGCGCCCCGGCGGCGCCAACCAAAGTGACCTCGGGGCCGCCACCGGATCCACGCTGCAAGCCGGTGACCAGGCAAACGCCGACCCGAGTTCGACGGCGTCGGGCGACGACCCGAACCCGGTCACCCCCGAGGAGACCATCGCCCCTGAGACCACCGAGACCACCGTCGTACCCGTGACGACCGTCGTGGTCGGCCCGAGTGGCCCGGCGTGGCCGGGCCCAGGGCAGGTAGCGCTGACCTTCGACGACGGTCCAGACCCCACGTGGACCCAGGCCATCTTGGACACACTCGCCCGCTACAACGTGCCCGCCACCTTCTTCGTCATCGGGTCGAGCGTCGAGCGCTACCCCGAGCTCGTCACGGCCATGGTCAACGGGGGTCACAGTGTGCAGAACCACACGTGGGGGCATCCGTACCTGACCCAGTTGGCTGACGACGGCATCGCCGGGCAACTGAGCGGCACCGACGACGTGATCGAAGGGATCCTCGGGAAGCGACCGACCTGCTACCGGCCACCCTACGGGGCTGCCGACGCCCGGGTTGACGCCGTGGCCGCCAGCGTCGGGCTGACCAAGGTCATGTGGAACGTGGCTCCCAACGACTACCTCAGCCCCCCGCCTCAGGCCATCGTGGACAACGTGGTGGCGCGGGCAGGCGTATTGGGGCCGGCCAGCCCGCTCGTGGTGGTCCTCCACGACGGTGGCGGCAACCGGCAGGCCACCCTCGACTCCCTGCCGGGGATGATCGAGGCACTGAGCGCTGCGGGGTACAGCTTCGTCTCAGTGTGCTGAGACATCCGGCAGCGACCGCTACAGACCCCAGCGGGACTGGCCGAACCGGTAACCCACCGAGCGCACGGTCTGGATCAGACCGGCGTGTTCCTCACCGAGTTTGGCCCGCAGACGCCGGATGTGGACATCCACCGTGCGGGCCCCGCCGTAGTACTCGTACCCCCATACCCGGCTGAGCAGTGTCTCGCGGGTGAAGACCTTTCCCGGGTGGGAGACGAGGAACTTCAACAGTTCGTACTCCATGTAGGTGAGGTCGATGGGCGAACCACTGATGGCGGCCTGGTAGGTCTCGAGGTTGAGGACCAACTCGCCGTACTCCACCAACTCGGGACGGGTGCCCTGCCCGGTGCGCCAGAACAGGTGGGTGAGTCGTGCCGCCACCTCTCGGGGTGCGAGCGGAGTGAGGCAGAAGTCGTCGAACAACTCGTCCCGCAGTTCGAGGTCGGTGAGTTGCGCTGGGGTGACGATCAACAACAGTGGTTGCAGCGGCACGTCGCGCTTGCGCAACGTCCGGCACACGGCGAACGCCCGTTCAGGGTCGACGTCGGCACACACCACCGCACCCGACCATCCATCGACGGGCTCAGCACGATCCACATCCGTGTCGGTTCCGACGGCCTTCCACGGGTACCCGCTGGCGTCGAGCACCGCCACCAGGTCCGCCGGTGGCGGGTCGGGATGAACAAGGAGCGGTTCCATCGGGTCAGACGCTCGGTAGGTAGCGGGCCAACTCAAAGGGCGTGACGTGGCTCTTGTAGGCCTGCCACTCGTTGCGCTTGTTGCGCAGGAACCACTCAAAGATGTGTTCCCCGAGTGCTTCAGCCACCAGGTCCGACCCCTCCATGACGTCGAGCGCCTCGGACAACGACTGGGGGAGCGCACCAATGCCGGCGGCCGCACGCTCGGCGGGCGTCAGCTCAAACACGTTGGTCACCGACTCATCGGGCAACTCGTAACCCCGTTCGATACCCCGCAGGCCCGCGGCAAGCATCAGCGCAAACGCCAGGTACGGGTTGCACGCCGGGTCGGGAGACCGGAACTCGATACGGGTCGATGAGGCCTTCCCCGGCTTGGTCACAGGGATACGCACCAACGCCGAGCGGTTGTTGCGGGCCCACGTCACCCACGTAGGTGCCTCATAGCCGTGCACCAGACGTTTGTAGGAGTTCACCAACTGGTTGGTGACCGCCGTGATCTCCGGGGCGTGCACCAACAGCCCGGCGATGAACCCGTGGGCCACCTTGGACAGCCCGTAGGCCCCCGATGGGTCGTGGAAGGCGTTGCCGTCCTCGCCGAACAGCGACAGGTGCGTGTGCATGCCTGACCCCTGCACCCCTTCGAGCGGCTTGGGCATGAACGTGGCATAGCTGCCGCGTTCAAGAGCGATCTCGCGCACCACGAGACGGAACGTCATGACGTTGTCGGCCATGGTCAACGCGTCGGTGTAACGCAGATCGATCTCATGCTGGCTGGGGGCGTCCTCATGGAACGAGTACTCAACGGGGATGCCAAGCGCCTCAAGCATGGCGATGGTGCGCTTACGCAGGTCACTGGCCGCATCAGTGGTGGTGAGATCAAAGTACGAGCCGGTGTCGAGAGGTTCGAGGGGTCGGGTGGGATCCCCGTGGGAGAAGTAGAAGAACTCCATCTCGGGTGCCACCATGAACTGGAATCCCGCTTGGCGGGCACGGTCGAGATTCCGCTTGAGCACGTGGCGCGGGTCACCGTCGAACGGGGTGCCGTCGGTGCCGAGGATGTCGCAGAACATGCGGGCCGAGACGTCCTCCTCACGACCCCACGGCACAAGTTCGAACGTGGCCGGATCGGGCCGGGCCAACACATCGCTCTCCTGGACGCGACTGAATCCGTCGATGGCTGAACCGTCGAAGTGCACGCCCTCCTCGAACGCCACCTCGAGTTCGGCGGGCGAAATAGCCACCGATTTCAGTTGGCCGAGAACGTCGGTGAACCACAGTCGGATCAGCCGGACCCCGCGCTCTTCGACTGTCCGCAGGGCATATTCCTGCTGCCGCTCCATGGCTGACATACTTTCACCTCCGCACCCACCACCCAAAGGGCGATGCCCTCCAAGTGGTGTAGCGGACCGGTCGGGTATCTCACCAGTGCCCGGCAGGCTGTTCACATTCCGTTCACAACCGGGCAACAGCGCTGAAAACGCTCGCTGGAATGCTCATCAACGTCAAGCACGCTCGCGACCAAGACGGCAGCCCGCCGTCCCGAGACTGGAGAGAAACCGTGGCCTACCGAGCTGAGTACATCTGGATTGACGGCACAGAGCCGACCCCCTTGCTGCGATCCAAGACCAAGGTCATTGAGGACGCCGAAGCGCCTGGCATCTGGGGATTCGACGGCTCAAGCACCAACCAGGCCCCCGGCAAGAACTCCGACTGTGTGCTGCGCCCCGTGTTCGTCTGCCCCGACCCAATCCGTGGCGGCAACGACAAGCTGGTCCTGTGCGAGGTGCTCCTCACCGACATGACCCCTCACCCCACCAACACCCGCGCCGCGTGCGCCGAGGTGGCCGAGAAGTACGCCACCCAGGAGCCCATCTTCGGGATCGAGCAGGAGTACACCTTCCTCAAGGAAGGTCGCCCGCTGGGATGGCCGGCCGGCGGTTACCCCGGCCCGCAGGGCCCCTACTACTGCGGTGTCGGCTCGGACGAGATCTGGGGCCGCGACATTGTTGAGGCCCACACCACTGCCTGCATGAAGGCGGGTCTGCACATCTCGGGCACCAACGCCGAGGTGATGATGGGCCAGTGGGAGTTCCAGATCGGCCCGGTCGCTCCGCCGCTCGTGGCCGATGAGATCTACATCGCCCGCTGGTTGTTGTACCGCATCGCCGAGGACTTCGACGTCGCCGTCACCATCGACCCCAAGCCCATGCCGGGCGACTGGAACGGTGCAGGAGCCCACACCAACTTCTCCACCAAGGCCATGCGCGAGGGTTGGGATCCGATCATCACGGCGTGTGAGGCGCTCGGCACCAAGGCCGAACTCCACATCACCAACTACGGCGCCGGTGTTGAGCGACGCCTCACCGGTCTGCATGAGACCGCCCCGTGGACCGAGTACTCCTACGGCGTGTCGGACCGTGGTGCGTCAGTGCGCATCCCCTGGCAGGTCGGCGTGGACAAGAAGGGCTACATCGAGGATCGGCGCCCGAACTCGAACTGTGACCCGTACACGGTGACCCGACTCATCGTGGACACCTGCTGCTCGGCACTCGACTGAGTTCCACCCCTACGCAACCGTTGCTGCCGGTGGCACCTGCCACCGGCAGCAACGCGTCCGGGTACGACACCGCTAGATGTAGTACGACAGATCACGTGGATCGGCCTCCCGCCCCTCGTCGCAGACCCGCTGCGGTGGCGTCCGGACGCATCGCCCGGGTGGCGCTGGTGGGCGCACTGGCCGCCACGGTTGCCGCCTGTGCCACCGGATTCACCGGTGGTGAGGCCCGCTCCACCACACCTCGCCAACCCGTCGCTCTGAGCGAAGTACGGGAGATCTCAGGAAACGTGACCGCTGGGGGGGCACGGGTCGCCGGTCGCCTGGCCGCATCCCAAAGCGGCAACGTCGCCGTTGCGCCCAGCATGCTGGCGATTCAGTTGGGAATGGTGCGCGCCGGGGCCGCCACCGTCACCGCCACCGAGATTGACGGGCTGTTCCAGCCCACCGAGGATCCGAGCGCACCGACGTTCGGGGACCGCCTCGGTGCTGTCGGGGCCACCGAGCCGCTGCTCGAATCCCGGGCGGGGATGCAAACCTCAACGGATCGGCGGGGCGCCGTCGAGGTGGATCAGGCGGTGGCGCTGTGGCTCCAGCGGGGCACCGAGGTGGACCGTGACTACCTTGAGACGCTGGCCCGCAACTTCGACACGGGCGTGCGCACGGTCGACTTCCGCTCCGACCCCGAGACTGCCCGACAGGCGATCAACCGCTGGACCCAACAGGCCACCGACGGCCGGACCGAACAACTCGTCGCCCGCGGGCTCATCGATGCTGAGACCCAACTCGTGAGTTCGGGCGCCCAATGGGTGTCGGGTCCGTGGCTGGTCCCCTTTGACCCCGAGGCCACCCGCGATGCTCCGTTCGTGACCGACACCGGCCGGACCGTGACCGCGCCGACGATGCGTGCCGTGGCCGGTTCGGGTCTCAGGTGGGCTGGCGGGGACGGCTGGCAGGCGGTGGAGATGCCCTACCTCGGCAGGGAACTCGCCATGGTTGCCGTCCGCACCGACCCCGGTCGGGAGGGTCTGATCACCTCGGAACTCTCCGGGACGTTCATCGACGAGGTACTCAGCAATCTCTCACCGCGCCCCCTCGACGTTGCGCTACCCCGGTTCTCGTTCACCTCGACCCCGGCGCTCAGCGTGACGCTCACCGACCTCGGGGTTGCCTCGGCGTTCACCACAGACCTCGCCGATTTCACCACCCTTGCCCCGTCGGAACGGCTGGCACTCACCGAGGTCGTCCAGGAGGTGTACCTCAGCGTCGATGAGACGGGAAGCGCCGCTCGGGTCGCCACCGCCACCCAGCCGACGCAGCGGCCCCAAACGGTGACATCGATCACGTTCGACCGGCCATTCCTGGTGCTCGTCGTTGACCGGTCCACCTCGCTCCCGCTGGTCATCGCCAGGGTTGGAGACCCCACCCAGTAAGGGTTTCGGGCCGTTCCCGAAAAAGGGTTTGACCTGTGGGATCAGACCTGCTGCAGTGTTGAGAACGTTTGCCAGCGAAATATCGAACCCAAAGACGAGCACCATGACCACCACCTCACCCCGCAACCTGACGTCCGGCAGCCGCCGGGCCGACGCGTGTGCCAACGGGTCTGTGGTCACGGGCACCTGGTATCCGTCAACTGGCAACGGCTTTGTGGGCACCACCGGTATTGGTTCGGTGGCCGTGTCCAAGCATCACGCCACCAAGCCCACCCGGCGACCTGAGGAGGTTGCTTCGCCCTAAACACCAGCGAAGCTCCCGAAACACTCAGGCCGCCGGCTCCAGCCGGCGGCCTTCTTCGTTTCCGGGGTACCAGACCGCACCCGAACCCACCATCACCCATCCAGCCCGACCGACAGCACCGAAAGGGACCACCATGTCGGCAACACTCGAACTCAACGACCAGCGAGCACCCGCTGAACTCAACGGGGAGGCCACCGCCTGGAACACCCAGGCGTTGTGCAGCACCGGTAACGGCGACCTCACTGAGGTCTTCTTCTCCGACGACATCGGCGACATCTCGGCGGCCAAGGCGTTGTGCGCCCGGTGCCCAATCATGCTGGAGTGCCTCGAAGGCGCCCTCGCCCGTCGGGAGCCCGCCGGTGTGTGGGGCGGCCAGCTCTTCTCCGGGGGGCGCATCGTCGCCCGCAAGAGGCGACCCGGCCGACCCTCGGCGGTGACCCGGCCCGAGGACCAGATGCTCGAGATCCCCGTACCGGTGCACCTGCGGGGCTTTTTGCGCACGGCATGACCCGGCACGCACCGGAGGGTGGACTGAGCCCTGGGGATTCCCGGGGTGACAGCGGAACTCTGGTGCGCGCCGGGGCGGGGCCCGGGGGCGCCGGTCGGACCGGTACGGTGGGGTTCGGAAATGGAACCCACGGCCAACCCTGAACGACACCCCGACGACCTCCCCCCACCCACGTCGGCTGAAACCCCCGTCCGGGGGCGTCGACTGGGGGGTGGTCTGCGGTGGGCGCTGGCGCTGGCGGCCGTGGTCCTCGGCGTCATGGTGTGGGTCACCCTGACCGGATCCGACGGTGCCGAACCCGACCGACTCAACAACGCAATCGCCCAGCCGGGCGGCGGCACCGCCCTCATCGGCCAACCACTGCCCACCGTCACCCTCGCCGGCATCGACGGCGGGACCATCACCCTCGGACCCGACCTCCAACGACCGACCGTCATCAACTTCTGGGCGTCGTGGTGTCCGCCGTGCGTCAGGGAAATGCCCGAATTCGAACAGGTCTACCTCGAGCGGGACGGGGCGGTGGACTTCGTAGGTGTGAACGTGCGTGACAACGTGGTCACCGCCCAACAACTGGCGGAACGCACCGGAGTCACCTACCCACTGGTGCTCGACGGCAACGGCGAGATGGCCCGAACCTTCGCCGTGGTGAACATGCCCACCACCGTGTTCGTCGCCGCCGACGGCACCGTCACCGACATCCACGCCGGTGCACTTGATGCCGCCAGCCTCAACGACCGCATCGACGCCCTCACCGGGACCGGCCCGGGCGGAACCGGTTCGTGAGCCCCATCGTCCTGTACGCCTTCGCCACCGGCATGGTGGCCACCATCAACCCCTGCGGGTTCGCCATGCTTCCCGCCTACCTGTCGTACTTCCTCGGGCTCGACGACGACTCAGACACCAGCGAATCAGCCGTGTTGCGGGCCATCGGGGTCAGCCTGGTCGTGACCGCCGGGTTCGTCACCGTGTTCACGGTGATCGGCGTGCTGGTCAATGCCGCAGCGGCACCCATTCAAGAAAACGTCCCTTTCGCCACGCTCGTCATCGGGATTGCCCTGGTCGCCCTCGGGATCGCCATGCTGGCCGGGTTCCAACCGGTGCTGGCCCTGCCCAAACTGGAACGGGGTGGCAACCGGCGGACGTTGTGGTCGATGTTCGTGTTCGGCGTGTCCTACGCCGTCGCCTCCCTGTCGTGCACCCTCCCCCTGTTCCTCGTGGCGGTCACCGGCGTCTTTTCCAGTGAGTCGTTCACCGACGGCCTCGCCGCCTTTGTCGCCTACGGCCTCGGCATGGGCCTGGTGCTCACCGCGCTCACCGTGGCCCTCGCCTTGGCGAGGGCGTCGCTGGTCCGGCGCCTGCGAGCCTCGTTGAGGTACGTGAACCGCATCGCCGGGGGCCTACTGGTGCTCGCCGGCGGGTTCCTCATCTACTGGGGTTGGTGGGAGTTGCAGGTACTTGCCGGGAACTATGAGGCGGGCGGTCCCGCCGAGGCGCTCACCGAGTTGCAGGCCAACCTCAGCAGTTGGGTCACCGGGGTCGGCGCCACCCGGATCGGGCTGGCATTGGCTCTATTCATCACCGTTGCGCTCGCCGTGTCCGCCTGGCGGTCACGGCGGTCGCCCACGGACCGATCGACGACCGCCAACTGAGCGGTCACCACCCCTCACACCGCCTTCTTACCCACCTCGGGCAGACTGAAGGTGTGGTGCAAGGTCCCGGGGAGGGTGACCCAGAGCCGGACGTGGCGAAGATCCTTGTCGCTGACGACGATCCGGCGGTGCGTGGCGCGCTGGAACGCGCCCTGCGCCTTGAGCACTACGCCGTGACGACCGCCGGGGACGGCGGCGAGGCGCTCGAGGCGGTTCGTGACGGCGACTTTGACGCCATGATTCTCGACGTCGGCATGCCGGTACTCGACGGACTCACAGTGTGTCGGGTGGCTCGCGCCGAACACCTCCGTCTCCCCATTCTGATGCTCACCGCCCGCACCACCACCAGTGACCGGGTCGAAGGCCTCGATGCCGGAGCCGACGACTACCTGGCCAAGCCGTTCGCCCTCGACGAACTTCTCGCCCGGCTGCGGGCGTTGCTCCGTCGGGTCGAGTACGACGCGTCCAGTGGCGACCAACCCACCGCCAACGAAGGGACGTTGGTCGTGGGTGACCTGCGCCTTGACGGCGCAGCCCGCCGGGTGTGGAGAGGCGAGGACGAGATCGAGTTGTCCAAGACCGAGTTCGACCTGCTGGAGCTGTTGATGCGCAACAGCGGCATCGTGTTGGAGCACGCCACCATCTACGACCGGATCTGGGGGTACGACTTCGGACCGGATTCAAAGAACCTCGCCGTGTACATCGGGTACCTGCGCCGCAAGATCGAACGTGACGGACTCCCGCCTCTGGTGCACACCGTGCGGGGTGTCGGGTACACGCTGCGAGCCTCGTGATGGGCCTGCGGGGCAAGGTCGCCCTCGCCGTGGCGCTCGTCAGCGCCCTGGCCACCCTGTCGGTGGGCGTCCTGTCGTATCGAGCCACCGAGGCACGACTCGTCGAGGAGATCGACGAGTCGCTCCAGCGGGCGGCGACCGCACTCGTCGACCGTCCCGGTCGAAGCGGGCCCGGCGGCCCCTTCGAACGATTCCCCGGCCGACCCATGGTGACCATCCCCGAACGGCTCGCCGACATCGACCAGTACATCGTGCAGGTGCTCGACACGTCGGGCAGCGTGGTGGATGCGTCGATGGGGGTGAACCTCCCGGTGAGCGAAACCGACGTCGCCATCGCCACCGACCAACGTGGGGCGACACTGACGACCAGCACCGACCTCGGTGACGACAGCGAGTGGCGAGTGCTGACCGTCGGCGTCGGGAACGGGGCGGTACAGATCGCCCGCTCGCTCGGTGAGACCGACGCCGTGCTCGCCGACCTTCGAGGCCGCATCGGGGTCCTCGTGCTGGCGGTCACCCTCGCCGGCGCCGGCCTCGGCTGGTTGTTGGCGTTCGGCATGACCCAGCGGCTCCGGAACCTGACCGCCGTCGCCGACCAGGTTGGGTCCAGCGGTGACCTGGCGGTCACCGTCCCGGTCTCGGGCAACGACGAGACGGGACGACTCGGACGGGCACTGGCGACCATGCTGGTGAACCTCCGGGACTCACGGGCCCGACAACAACAACTCGTCGAGGACGCCGGCCACGAGTTGCGCACCCCGCTGACGAGTCTGCGGACCAACCTTGACGTGCTGCGCCGCCACCCGGACCTCGACGAGGCGACCCGGACCGCGGTGATCGCCGATCTCAACCGCGACACCGGCGAACTCGCCGCCCTCGTCGAAGAGGTCGTAGCCGTGGCGAGCAACCGCCACGACGACCAACCGCCCACACCGACCCGACTCGGGGATCTTGCCCGGGTGGTGGCAGGGCGCACGGGTCGTCGCACCGCACGGACCGTCACCGTCGACGACGACGGCACGGTGGCGGTGGTGAACGCCCCGGCCGTGGAGCGGGCCATCTCGAATCTGGTGGACAACGCCATCAAGTTCGATCCCTCGGGCGGACCCGTGGCCGTCACGATCCGCCACGGTGTGCTCACCGTCACCGATCGCGGTCCCGGCATCCCCGAGGGGGAACTGACGGCCATCTTTGAACGTTTCCACCGAAGCGCCGAGGCCCGCAGCCTCCCCGGGTCCGGTCTCGGGTTGTCGATCGTGGCCAAGGTGGCCCGGGACCACGGTGGCGAGACGTTCGCCACGAACCGCCCTGAGGGCGGGGCGTCCATCGGGTTCCGCCTGCCCGCGGTCAGCCCCGACGCCCCACCGGTCGACCACTGAGCGCGAATTCTCACCCCAGTCTCACCTTGCTCCGCGAGGATCCTCACCTGCGGGGAACACAGTGCTGGTGTCCCCGAACAATCGGGGTCACGACATCCACGACCGGTTCGGCGGTGCACCCGTCGGCCAAGGGAGGACACCATGGCAGGAAAGCGAATCATTGCAGCGGGGGTGGGCGCAGGTCTGCTCCTCGGAGGGGTCACCGGTCTCGCCGTGACCGTCCCGAATCTGGCGTCGGCTCAGGACGACGCCACGACCACCGTTCCCGCTGAGGGAGCTCGACCCAAGGCCGGACCGTTCAGTGGGGTCCTTGACGGCCTCGTGACCAACGGCACCATCACCCAGGAGCAGGCGGACGCCATCGTCGGTGCTGGCGAAGCCGCTCGCGCCGAACGGCACGCCAACCGTGCCGAAGGCGGCATGGGCCGTGTCGAAGGCGGCATGGGCCGTGTCGAAGGCGGCATGGGCCGACCCGAGATGCGCGGTCCCGGACGGCCAGGTGGACCCGGACGCGGCGGCATGCCTCTTGAGAGCGCGGCGGAAGCCATCGGCATCACCGTCGAGGAGCTCCGCACCGGCCTGCAGTCAGGTCAGAGCCTCGCCGCCATCGCCGAAGCGAACGGGGTCAGTGCCGACACGCTCATTGAGGAACTCACCAATGACGCCCGCACCCGCATCACCGACATGGTGAACCGCACCCCGGGCGAACGACCCGCTGCGGACGCCCCGATGGAAGAAGGCGGCGCCTGAGCGCACCGACGGCACCAGGCCGACACAACTGAACAGATCTAGGCCCCCCCGGGACGAGCCGGGTGTCGCTTCGGCGGCACCCGGCTCGCTCCATTTCCGCACCGGTAGGGTGACCCCATGGAGTTGTGCATCTTCACCGAACCCCAGCAGGGCGCCACGTTCGACCAGCAGCTCGCCTCCGCCAAGGTGGCCGAACGACTCGGGTTCACCGGGTGGTTTCGCTCCGATCACTACCTCCACATGGGGGCGGTGGACGGCCTGCCCGGCCCCACCGACACGTGGGTGACCCTGGGAGCGATCGCCACCCACACCTCCACCATCCGGCTGGGCACGCTGGTGTGCTCGGCCACCTTCCGTCTTCCCGGACCACTGGCCATCAGTGCCGCCCAGGTCGACCAGATGAGCGGTGGGCGCCTCGAGTTGGGCCTTGGGGCGGGATGGTTCGCCGACGAGCACACCGCCTATGGCATTCCGTTCCCCACCACCAGACAACGCTTCGGCGCCCTCGCCGAGCAGCTAGAAATCGTCACCGGGCTGTGGCGGAGCGACGCCGGCACCCAGTTCTCCTTTGAGGGCGAGTACTACTCCGTCGTGGGTTCACCGGGCCGACCCAAGCCGTTCCAGGCGGGAGGCCCGCCAGTCATCATCGGCGGCTACGGCCCACGACGCACCCCTGCGCTCGCTGCCCGCTACGCCACCGAGTTCAACATGCCGTTCGCCTCCACCGAGGCGTTTACCACCCAGCGGGCCCGCGTGCAGCAGGCCTGTGAGACCCAGGGGCGCGACCCTGAGGACCTGCGATTCTCCGCTGCGCTGGTGGTCTGCTGCGGGGAGAACGAAGCTGACGTGGAGCGTCGCGCCGGAGCCATCGGTCGCGCCACCGATGAGTTGCGGGTGAACGGACTCGCCGGCACCCCCGCTGAGGTGCTCGACGGCCTCGCCACTTGGTCAGAACTCGGTGTGGAACGGGTCTACCTGCAGATCCTCGACATCGGCGACACCGAACACATCGAACTCATCGGTGAACAGGTGTTGCGCCTGCTGCCGTAACGGACGAACGGTTCAGGGGGCGAGACGCTCCACCACCCACCCGTCCGCCTCCCGGCGATAACGGAAACGGTCGTGCAACCGGGACGGACGACCCTGCCAGAACTCGATGGCGTCGGGTACCACCCGGTACCCGCCCCAATGGTCAGGACGGGGCACGTCACCGTTGGCGAATCGGGCCTGGGCGTCTGCGAGTCGCTGTTCAAGTTCGTCGCGATCGGCAAGCACCGAGGACTGCCGGGACGCCCACGCCCCCTCTTGGGAACCCCGAGGGCGGGTGGCGAAGTAGGCGTCGGCCTCGGCGGGATCGACCCGCACCACTGAACCGACGACCCGCACCTGGCGGGCCAGCACGTTCCACGGGAAGCACAGCGCCGCCTGCGGGTTGACCGCCAGGTCCCGACCCTTGGCACTGTCGTCGTTGGTGTAGAAGGTAAAGCCCCGTTCGTCGACGTCCTTGATGAGCACGTGCCGGGCTGCGGGCCGGCCGGCATCGTCGGCGGTGGCGAGCACCACGGCGTGCGGTTCGTGCACGCCGGCCTGTTGGGCGTCGGTGAACCAGCCGATGAACTGGTTGAACGGATCAGCGTCGAGGTCCTCCACGTCAAGCCCGAGGGTCTCGTACCGCTCCCGCAGGACGTCGAGCGACGGATGGGGACTGGGGGGACGGGGGGTGTCGGGTCCGATCAGCACACCCTCAGTCAACCCGACGCGACGCGCACCTGCCACACCGTGCCCTACGGGCCGATGCTGGTGGCACCGCGCAGGTAGGGGTGCAGCACCGCAGGCAGAGCGACGGAACCGTCGGGTTGGCGATGGGTCTCCACCACCGCCGCCCACACCCGGGGCACCGCCAGCGCCGAACCGTTGAGGGTGTGGACCGGGATCGGCGATCCGCCCTCAGCGGGCCGGTAACGGATGTGGGCCCGGCGGGCCTGGTAGTCACCGAACCACGACACCGACGAACATTCGAGCCACTGGTCCACCCCGGGGGCGTACACCTCGAGGTCGAACGTGCGCCGGGACGACTGGCCGAGGTCCCCGGCGCACAGGTCCAACACCCGGTAGGCGAGACCCAACTCGTCGAGGAGTCGTTCGGCGCGGGCCAGCAGGTCTGCGTGCACGTCTGCGGCCTGCTCAGGGGTGGCGTACGCGAGGATCTCGACCTTGTCGAACTCGTGGACCCGCAACAAACCCCGCGTGTCCCGCCCAGCCGAGCCGGCCTCGCGACGGAAACACGCCGTGTGGGCCATCAGACGCATCGGCAGGTCCGGCTCGGCGAGGATCTCGTCGCGTGCCAGCGAGGTCAACGGCACTTCGGCGGTGGGGATGGCCCACAGGTCGTCGCGGGTGACGTGGTAGGCGTCATCGGAGAACTTGGGGAGGTGACCGGTCGACACCATGGTGTCGCCCAGCACCAGTGACGGCGGGCGGATCTCTTCGAAGGCGTCGGCGTTGGCGTCGAGGGCCAGCTGGCACAGCGCACGCGACAACGTCGCACCCATGCCGCGAAACATGGTGAACATCGATCCCGACATCCGCACGGCACGTTCGACGTCGAGGATACCGAGCGCCTCACCGATCTCCCAGTGCGGCACCCGCTGATGCTCGTCCCACACCTCGGCGTCGCGACCACCTCGACGGACCTCGACGTTGTCGTGTGCACCCGCTCCGTCGGGTGCGTCGTCGGCGGGCAGGTTGGGGATGACCAACAGGAGTTGGCGGATGCTGGCCTGCAGGTCCTCCTCCCGTGCGTCGAGTTCCCGTTCGGTCTCGCCCAGCTCACGACTGCGGGCCGCGACACTCTCGGCCTCGTCCATCCTGCCGTCGCGCCGCAACTCGCCGACCGTGCGCGACAGCCCCTTGATCTCGCTGCGCACCTCGTTGCGCTGGGTTTCGACGGCCCGGTGGGCCTCGTCGAGTTCACGCACCCGTTCGAGCCGGTCGAGGTCGTCGGTGCCGCGTCGCCCCAGCGCGGAGGCAACCGCCGGGTAATCGCTGCGAATGCGCTTCAGGTCGATCACGGTCTCACCCTAGCCAGCAGGCGACCCGGCCTCCGGCGGGGTTCGGTCGAGCGGTTCGGTCGGGGGGTCGCTCCCCGATAGCGTCACCGCATGGTCCGCGGCCCCAACCCACACGCCCCCGAGGGCGAGGTGCTCGTCAGCGTCAACGATCTCGTGGTGCGCTACGGGGATCTCACCGCCGTGGACGGGGTGTCGTTCACCGCTCGTCGGGGAGAGGTGTTGGCGCTGTTGGGACCCAACGGTGCGGGGAAGACCTCGACGGTGGAGACCCTTGAGGGCTATCGCCGGCCGGCGGCGGGGACGGTCCGGGTGTGTGGTCTCGATCCGGTCACCGAGCACCGCAGTGTGGTTCAGCGCATCGGGGTCATGCTTCAGGGCGGCGGCATCCACAACCAGATGCGGGTCGGCGAAACACTCTCGTTGTTCGCCGCCTACTACCCCGACCCGCTCGACCCCGCCGGACTCGCCGCCCGGGTCGGTCTCGATCACCGGATGCGATCAACGTGGCGTTCCCTCTCCGGCGGGGAGCAACAGCGACTGTCATTGGCGTTGGCGGTGATCGGCCGACCGGAGGTGGTGTTTCTCGACGAACCCACTGCCGGCGTTGACCCCGCCGGACGGGTGACGGTGCGTGAACTCATCACCGAACTCGGGGATGAAGGGGTCTGTGTCGTGCTGACCACCCACGACCTCGCCGACGCTGAAAAGGTGGCCGACCGGGTCGTGGTCGTCGATCACGGCCGGGTCCTCGCCGACGGCACCATCGCCGCGTTGACCGGGGCGGCTCGGACGTCGTTCACCTTCAGCGTCGAGATCGCCTCCGACTCGGATGACGGCGTCAACGCAGCTGAGCTCGGTGCCGTGCTCGGCGCGATCGTCACCGACGAGGGACGGGGGCGTTACCGGGTGGGAACGAGTCCCTCGCCGGATGTGGTGGCTGCCCTCACCTCGTGGCTGGCGGCCAGAAACCTGGGCCTCGGAGACCTTCACGCCGGCCGACGCAGCCTTGAAGACGTGTTCCTGGAACTCACGAGCGATGGCGACGTTGGACATGGGGAGACGACACCGTGAGGGCGTGGTGGGCGCAGACGGCGAGCGAGTTGCGACTCACCCTGCGCAACGGTGAGCAACTGCTCGTGGGCATCATCATTCCGCTGCTGGTGCTCGTGTTCTTCTCGCTGGTGGCGATCGTTCCGCTGCCCGAGGGTGTCACGGCGCGGGTGGACATCGTCGCTCCCGGTGTGCTGGCGCTGGCGGTGATGTCCTCAGCCATGGTCAGCCTTGGTATCGGCACCGGATTTGAACGTCAGTACGGGGTACTGAAGCGGCTGGGGGCCACTCCGCTGGGGAGAGGCCGGTGGCTGGCAGCCAAAGTGGCGAGCGTGCTGGTGCTCATCGCTGCGCAGATGGCGGTACTGGTCCCCGTGGCGCTGCTGCTCGGCTGGGATCCGACCGGGCCCGTGTTGGCGTTGGTACCGGCGCTGCTCGCCGGAGCCGCAGCGTTCGCCGGCATCGGCCTGCTCATGGCCGGAACGCTGCGCGGCACGCTCACCCTGGCGCTCGCCAACGGCCTCTACCTCGTGTTCCTTCTTGCCGGCGGAATGGTGTTCCCCCTCGACGAACTGCCCTCAGCGGTGGCGAATGTCGCTCAGCTCCTGCCACCAGCAGCACTGACGGGGGCGGTTGGAGACGCCACAGGGGCGAGTGGCGCTCCGGGCGGAGCGACGGCCTGGGTGGTGCTTGTGGTCTGGGCGCTAGGTGCCCCGGCGGTTGCGGCGTGGCGCTTCCGCTGGGAGTGACTCAGCCCTGCGAGAACACGTTCATCATCAACATGAGGGCCACGTACACGAACACCGCCAAGATAAAGCCAGTGTAGAACAGCCGGGTGAGCACCTTGTTGTCCCACTTGAGGTGCATGAAGAAGTACCCGACCGCCCAGAACTTGGCGAACATGGTGATGAGCAGGGCGGCAACGTACCCGGGGCTCCCCATACCGCCGAACACGCCCGGGAAGCTGTGCACCATCACCTCGAGTGCGGTGAGCACGGCGAGCACGATGGCGATCTGGACGTAGAGACGGTTACGGGGGTAGGCGCCCTCGGCGCCGTCAAGCACGGCCGTGCTGACACTGTCCTCGCCGTAGTGAGTGGGGTTGGCCATCGGGAACTCCTAGGGGATCAGGTAGACGACGGCGAAGATGAGGATCCACACGAGGTCGACGAAGTGCCAGTACAGCCCGACGATCTCGACGCTCTCAGCCTTGTGCTCGGGCAACTTGCCGCGAAGCGAGAGCAACAACATGGACACCAACATGATGATGCCGACGGTGACGTGTACGCCGTGGAAGCCAGTGAGGCCGTAGAACGCCGAGGAGAAGCGACTGGTGGTGAACCCGAGACCCTCGTTGTAGAAGGCGGTGAACTCATACACCTGACCGGCGACGAAGGCCGAGCCGAGCAGCGCAGTGGCGACCAACCACGCCCGCAGACGGTGATGGTCACCGCGCTCGATGGCGGACACGGCGAGCACCATGGTCAGCGAACTCATCAGCAGCACGAACGACGACGCCGACGTGAACGGGATGTCGAAGACGTCCTGGGGGCCGGGGCCCTGACCGGGGAGCGGGTACTTGTAGACCAGATAGGTCGTGATGAGCCCACCGAACAGCAGGCACTCCGACCCGAGGAACAGCCACATGGCCAACTTGGTGTTGGAGATGCCGGTGTTGGTGTCGTGGGTGGGGTGGAAGGCCTCGACCTCCTTGCCCACCTCGGGGTCGAACACGGTCGTGTCAGCCAACGGTCTCAACCTCCCGGTCGGCGCCAGCCTCGTTGGCTTCAGCGTCGTTCACCGCAACCTCACCCTCGGGGGCGCTGCCCTCATGGGGGTGGTGGTCGTGACCGGCCTCAGGGTCGTCCGGCGGTTCGAGAGCCCACGCGTACAGCGCCCCGGCGGTCAACAACCCGCCGATGAGGCACAACCACCAGGTGAAGATGAGTCCCCAACCGATGATGGGCAGCCCGATAGCTGCGACCAGCGGCCAGTAGGACGGTGACGGCAGGTGCACGTTGTGCTCGCCCTCGGCGGACTGGGTGACTTCCTCGGTGGAGGCGATCCGCACCAGCCGGCCGTCTTCGGTTTCGCCGTACTTGCGGTACCAGAAGTCGTCGAGACGCTCGACGGTCGGAACGGGGTCGAAGTTGTAGACCGGGGTGGGTGACGGAATCATCCACTCAATGGTGCGGGAATCCCACGGATCGGGGCCCGGGTTGGGAAGGTTCTTGGCCTTGGACTTCGAGTAGAAGATGTTGAAGATGAACAGGGCGATGCTGCTCGCCAGAAGGAACGCCCCGATGGTGGCGATCCGGTTCCAGAACTCGAACCCGTAACCGGCGTCATAGGTGTAGATGCGGCGCGACATGCCCTGCAGGCCGAGCACGTGCATCGGACCGAACGTCAGGTTGAAGCCCACGAACATCAGCCAGAAGTTGGCCTTGCCGATCCGCTCGTTGAGCAGGTAGCCGAACACCTTCGGCCAGTAGAAGTAGAACCCGGCCATGAAGCCGAAGAACGCCCCACCGAAGAGCACGTAGTGGAAGTGGGCGACGATGTAGTACGTGTCGGTCTGCTGGGTGTCAGCCGGTGCCACCGAGTGGGTCACCCCGGACAGACCACCGATGGTGAACATGGTGATCAGCCCGATGCAGAACAGCATCGGAGCGGTGAGCTTGATCTTGCCGCCGACCATCGTGGCGGTCCAGTTCAGAATCTTCACGCCGGTCGGAACCGCAATGAACATCGTCGCCAGAGAGAACACCAGGACCGAGACCGGGCCGATGCCGGACACGAACATGTGGTGGGCCCACACGCCCCAACCCATGAAACCAATGGCAACACCACTGAACACGATGAACGTGTACCCGAAAATGGGCTTGCGGCTGAAGACCGGGAGGATGTCAGATACCAGCCCGAACGCCGGGAGGATCATCAGATACACCTCGGGGTGACCGAAGATCCAGAACAAGTGCTCCCACAGCAACGGCTGGCCGCCCTTGGCCACGTCGAAGAAGGCGGCGTCGAAGTTCCGATCGAACAACAACAGGAACTGCGCTGAAGTCAGGACCGGGATGGCGAACAGCAACAGGAACTGGCTGACCAGCGTCATCCAGGTGAACACCGGCATCTTCATGAGCGTCATGCCCGGCGCCCGCATGTTCAACACCGTGACGATGAGGTTCACTGCGCCAGTCAGCGACGCAATACCGGTAATCAGCAGACCGATGTTCCAAAAATCGATGCCGTTCGACGGAGAGAAAGTGACCGTCGAGTTCGGGGCGTACATGAACCAGCCGCCATCGGCGCCACCGCCGAGGAACCAACTTGAGTTCAGGAAGATGCCGCCGGCGAGGAACGCCCAGAAGGAGAAGGCGTTGATACGGGGGAAGGCGACGTCACGAGCGCCGATCTGTAGCGGCATCAGGTAGTTGGCGAACGCCGCGCCGATCGGCATCACCACGAGGAAGATCATGGTGGTGCCATGCATGGTGAACACCTGGTTGTACTGGTCGGCGTTCAGCAGGGTCCCACGGGGTGCCCACAGCTGTGCACGGATCAGGAGCGCTTCAACGCCACCGATGATGAAAAAGAACAGCGCTGTGGCGCCGTACATGATCCCGATCTTCTTGTGGTCCACGGTGGTGAACCACGACCGCCATCCGGTCGAGGCCGTAGGGCGTGCGAACACGCCCAGTTGTCGGCGCGGCGGCTCGTCACCACTGGTGAGCTCAAGAGGTGCATCGGTCACAGTCATCGCAGGTTCTCCATCGGAGCAAAGTGCACTGGCGTCCGGGTCATCATCACTTCAGTGTCTCGAGGTAGGCGACGATCACGTCGATCTGATCCTGGGTGAGCCCGAGGTTCGGCATGCCGCGACCCTGATCTGGTGCCATCGGCTTCATGGCGGGGGCGTTGCGGAGCCACGCCTCGAGTGCAGGTCGATACACCGGATTGTCGGGGTTGCCAGCGAGGGCGACGTCCGCTGGGTCACCGCATTCCGCCAGCGTGTCACGGGTGCACGTCGCGCCGAACGGCTGGTCGTTGCCAACCTTGTTCGGGTAGTGGAGGTTGTAGATCGATCCGGCGAACGTGCCGCGGCTCATGAGGTGAGTGAGGTTCGGAGCAATCCCTGAAACGAGCGCCGCAGGGTTCTCCGCCAACTGCTGGTTGTTGACGCCGTCAATGAGGTGGCAGGAACCGCAGTTGTTCTTCCACTCGGACAGCCCTGCCTTCTCGGCCTCGGTCACCGGTTCAGGTGCGGGCTTTTGCTGGTCGGCTACCCACCGGTCAAAGTCCTCGGCTGGGATGGCGCGCACCAGCATGCGCATGTTGGCGTGACTCAGACCGCAGAACTCGGTGCACTGGCCCCGGTACACACCTGGCTCGTCAGCCTGAAGCTTCCATGGTGAGACCATTCCAGGCACGGCGTCACGTTTGCCGTTCAGCGCCGGAATCCAAAACGAGTGGATCACGTCGTTGGACGTGACCGACAACTGCACCGGACGCCCGACGGGGATCACGAGTTCGGTCGAGGTCTCCACATCCGAATCGCTGTCGAAACGCCCATCGTTGTTGACGTCGTAGCGATACCCCCACCACCACTGCTGGCCGAACACTTCAACCTGAACCGAGTCGGGTTCCTCGGCCGAAAGATCAAGGATGGTGATGGCAGTGAGCACGGCCACCACGGCCAGGATGGCGGCGGGAATCGCCGTCCAGGTGATCTCCGCTGCGGTGTGTCCGTGGGTCTGCTTGGGCATCGGGGTGAGATCGAGTTCGGGGTCACCCTTCTCCCGGTACTTCATGATGATGTAGAAGATGGCGCCGAGCACCCCGACGAACACCACACCGGCGATGATGAACACGGGCGCCACGAGATTGTCGATGAGGGTGGAGAACGGTCCCTGAGGCTGCAGCGTGGTCAGCTGGTACTCGGTGTCGCTACCGGTCACCCCAGCGACGACCATGCCCACCCACAGCACGACGAAGAGGGCCAACGACGCCACGATGGCGATCCGGCCGACGGTCGAGTTGAAACGCTTCATGCGGAGGCTCCGTTGGTCACTGCGGGGGGATCGGCGACCACGCCGATGGAGGAATGGCTCTCACCTGAACCGTGGTGGGGCGGGAACTCCCGCTGACCCACGACCAGTCCAGCAATTGCGGAGCCCAGCACGATAAGCACAGCCACAATGATGGCAAGACTCAGCGCAGAGCGAGAGATCCGGGGCCGAGATGCCACGAGCGCCGCACCGACGAAGAAGACGACGGCGATGAGGCTGAACACGATGACCGAGCCGGTCTTGGACACCGCCAAAAGCAGGCGGGACACGCCGAGGACCACGATGGCGATGGCGATGACGGAAACCACCGGGATCCGCCACGGCTCCATGAGCTGTTCGTAACGAGCGGTGTTCGCTGCGTCGTCGTCGGAGAGCCGGTTGGCCCACGCCCGGGTGGTCCACACGAGGGCAACCATGATCAGGACGAACAGGCTGGCGAGCGCCAACGGGGTGCTGGCGGCAAGGCCGATGAGCAGCCCGACACCGGCGAGCGCTGCTGCGAGAGGTGCATAGGACGCCCCATGAGGCACTGCGGTGAGGGGACGGGCCTCCACGTGGGTGACCTCGGCCTGAGATTCGGAGTCGGCATCCCTGAAGGCTTGGAGCAGTCCGGCGAGCACTCCTGAAGCCACCGCCGTACCGACGAGGA
>Ga0208085_1000006_pt1 | contig 86813 bp, 79 predicted proteins | sample LakMenEpi21Jun10_FD_150721 | JGI IMG/M metagenome (GOLD analysis project Ga0208085, IMG submission 150721) | Freshwater microbial communities from Lake Mendota, WI - 21JUN2010 deep hole epilimnion (SPAdes) | ecosystem: Environmental > Aquatic > Freshwater > Lentic | place: Lake Mendota, Madison...
ATTGTCCCCAATCGATCGGAACGTGAAGTCACCGCAGGTAGTAAGACAAACAGCCAAACAGCCGCAAGACGCCTCCGCTAAAGCGTCGTGTAGAGCCATTGGGGACAATGGCTCTACACTGTTGGTAGATCGATTGTCCCCAATCGATCGGAGCGTGAAGTCACCGCAGTTAGTAAGACAAACAGCCAAACAGCCGCAAGCAGAACGATTGAGCATCTCTCAGGCGTAAAAATCGTCCTCTAGCGCGGGGTATTGCACGAGTTTTTCACCGGTCTCGTTTTGGACTCTTGGGTACTTGGTCCCTTTGGCGGGTTCGTGAGGACGTTTCCTGCTTGGCGAGATTTTAAAGACCCACTCATCTCCCCAGTCAAAGAGGTAGAAGAGGTATCGATCCGGCGGCAGGGGGAACATGTCTTTGAGCTTTTTGGGTAAGGCTCGACCGTCCTCGTCATCGAACATCGTGCGGCTACGGCTTCTATCGGTCCTCGAAATGAAGAAACAAAAGAGATGATCGTTTTCGAATTCGACAGCGTCTTGGATGGCGTAGTGCAAGTCTTCGAGCGTCGATGATTCATCGATTTCGATGTCGGCCGACCATCCATTTTTATAATACAAAGCTCGAATCAGGGTAATTTTCAGCGTGATGATCATTGTGCCTCCTTGGTAGTCAAATTTTGCGATTGGATTCTACCAGAAACGGCGGCTCAGATCAGTGCCGTACGGCGTTCTTGAAGCAGGGCGATTCCTCGCTTGGCCTCGATGATTGAGGGGGTCGAGATTGGCGGTTTCAGTGTCCAGGAAATCGTCGATCTCCTAGCCCATCAACGCAACCTGTGTGAACCTTGCATTGCTGTGCGACCGAGGTGTCGCCATGCCAGTCCCACGATTCGATCTCAAAATTCCGCTCGGCTGCGCGATGCTCAAGCCTTATTCCGAGCTCTTGGACTTGGCGACCTTCGCGCCTTTGCGGTGAGTTACGCACGCTTTCCGACGGCGCACCGGCCCAAAAATCCCTAAAGAACCCGACCTAGCGAAAGCGGGTCTGCGAAACGAAAAAACCCAAGGAATCCCTTGGGTTTGTCTCGATCTGTCGGCTTCTGGCCGAAGCTGGCTTTACTGTCAAAATAGGCGATATTGGACTCGAACCAACGACCTCAACGATGTCAACGTTGCGCTCTAACCAACTGAGCTAACCGCCCGCTTTTCTTGCGTGCCCCAGATTGTCTGGCTCGGACCGGGATTGTCAAGTCCAAGCCGAATCGATACCCTCGACCTTGGTTGCCCAGCCGACGCAAGAGGTGTATCCTTTTGTTCGGCTTTCGCGGCTCAACCCATCGCCCATTTTACCCGCTTTTCCTAGATTTTTCCCAAGGCTCTCGCCTACCACGCTCCAGCGTCCAAGGCGATCAAAATCAGTTCCAAACAATGTCCAATACCCACCGCGTCGTTATAACCGGACTTGGCGTCATCTCCCCCCTCGGCCGCCAACTCGATGAGTTCTGGAACCACCTGGCCCTCCAAAAATCAGGGATCGGCCCCCTCTCCAGCTTGCCCCTGGACGTCATCCCTTGCAAATTCGGCGGACAAGCCTCCTGCTTTACCGGCGAAATCTCCGAATTCGGCCCCCTCGACAAAAACCTGCAACGGTCCATCAAAAAGAACCAAAAAGTCATGTGCAGGGAAATCGAAATGGGGGTCGCCGCCTGCCAACTCGCCCTGCATGACTCCGGTCTGGCGAACCCCGAACTGCGTGACCCAGACCGCTTCGGCATCGTCTTCGGCAGCGATTACATCATCACCCGCCCCGAAGAATTCGGCGACGGTATCGCCGCTTGCCGAGACGACTCCCAAGAATTCCAAATGCCCATGTGGCCCCAAACCGGCCGCCCCCAAGTCAACCCGCTGTGGCTCCTGAAGTACCTTCCCAATATGCCCGCAAGCCACGTGGCGATCTACAACGACCTGCGAGGACCAAGCAACTCCGTGACGATCCGAGAAGCCTCCAGCGCCGCCTCGATCGTCGAAGCCGTCTCGGCCATCCGACGAGGGGCCGCCGATGTGATGATCGCGGGTGCGACCGGCTCGCGCATGGAACCCCTGCGGGCCTTGAACTTCATGTCCACCGAACCGATGGCCAGCCATCGCGATAACCCCGCCGAAATGGCCCGTCCCTACGACTTGACCCGCGACGGAAACCTCGTCGGCGAAGGCGCCGGCGCCCTGGTCCTCGAATCCTTCGATCGCGCTGTGGCGCGAGGTGCGAAAATCTGGGGCGAAATCGTCGGCGGTGCAAGCTCCGCAGTCGGGGATGTCACCGGAAAAAATGCCCATCGCGATCATATCCGAACCGCGATCGCCAACGTCACCCGAAACCTGCTCGACCAAGCCACCAAAGCCGGTGTCGACCTGGCTCCCGACCAATGGCACTTCCACGGCTGCGGCAAAAGCGATGTCCAAGGCGATGCGAGCGAAGCGGCCGGAATCCGCGATGCGCTGGGCGATCGCGATGTCCCCGTGACTGCCGCAAAAAGCTACTTCGGGAACCTCGGTGCAGGCTCCGGTTCGGTCGAGATCATCGCCAGCCTCCTGGCCCTCGAACACCAACAACTCTTCCCGGTCCTGAACACCAAAACCGTCGACCCAAAATGCCCAATCCGCGTCGCGAAATCCTCAGACCCCGCAGGACATGCCTTCGCCCACGTGGCTTACTCCACCCAAGGCCAAGCCTGCGGCGTTTTTGTCAGACGCATTTAGTCCAACCGCAGTCGGGAAATTGACCCGATCGGTCCCGAAGCCGACTTTCGAGTACGAGTACCCTCAAATTCTGCGGGAGAGCCAAAATGCCGAGCCTGCGGAATATCGCGATCGGCCAAGCAGTCCTGTGGTTGCTTGCACTTGCACAAAATAGCTTCTACTGGCACTACCTCCCCGAACGCGTCGCAACCCATTTCAACGGCTCGGGAAAACCCGACGGCTGGATGAGCCGTGATAACGCGACGATGACCATGATGGCCCTCCAAACCCTTATGCCGCTGATGTTCATCGGCTTGGGATACGCCATCTACCGCATCCCGACCTCCCTGATCAATATCCCTCACCGCGAATTCTGGTTCCATCCCGATCGCCGAGATGCCGCCATCCAATTCATCGCTCGAAACACCGCCGTCTTCTCACTCGGCCTCTCGCTGTTCTTTATGGGTATCAACCACCTGACGTTCCGCGCCAATACCAACGGCGGAGTCCTCGAACCTGTCGGATTCTGGATTCTCATGGGCACCTTTCTTGCCTTCACGAGCGTTTGGGTTTTCTGGCTCCTAGCACGCTTCAGCCTCCCAAAGAACCATCGATAAGCCCCATTCACGCGACGGAACGAAGCAGCCACTCCCTACAGGCCCAGGACCGTCAAATCGACATTTAGAACGTTTCAAGGAAACGTGGGTTTTAAGGCTAAAGATCTCGGCTCCTAAGGGGATTTGGTAGCAGCAGCCTGACTCGCCTTAGCCTACTCGGGGATACCGGAGGAGCTCAGGGTCAGGCGGAAGTCCCCAACGGCTTCCCGACGGCTAGCGGAGGATTTTTCCAGTGTAGAGCCATTGTCCCCAATGGCTCTACAAGACGCTTTAGCGGCGGCGTCTTACGGCTGTTCGGCTGTTTGCCTTACTAGCTGCGGTGGCTTCGGGCTCCGATCGATTGGGGACAATCGATCTACCATCATCCACGCTCGAACACTCTAGAAACCGCTGAATATTTAGACTTGGGCTGCCCTTCGCCACCCGTTTTCGAATTGCTAGCACAAAACCCCTCTTTTCGAGCCGACGGGACCTGATTTCCGACAAGTACTACGGAACGTTAAAGTCTCGGTAGGAGGCAGGCCGACGACACTGAAACGGATTGTAAGGATGGTAACGGATTTGCTGGTTGCGACGGTTTTGAAGACAAGGGAGTCTATGGTAGGCATCGTAGCGAAGACACGGCATGCCTACGCGCTTGATCCGAAACGGTCTTTAGGAATCCATCGCAATTCGATCCGAGTCCTGGGATTCGCGTTTGCTTGGGTTCTAGGTTCCTTCGGAATGGTCCTCGGACAAGAGCTTCCAACGGTTCCGCAGGTGCTCCCCAGGCCGATCGGATCGCCCAGCCCAGCCGAGCCTCAGGGCCAATCCTCTGCGGTCTTGGACTTGATCTACCCGCTCTCGAACGCAGACGCCAAGCTCGAGCTTTTCATTGGACAAGCTCGGACACTGACGCTGAAAAAACCGATCGCCGAGGGCAAGGTCGTCGGAGTGGTCGCAGTGGGAGACCCGAGCATTGCGGACTTCGAAATCCTCCCGAACCCTCGTATGTTGCGGTTATCGGGAAAGCGTGCTGGGGTGACGGACCTGACGATCATCCTGGCGGACGATTCGAGTCTGACCCTTCAGGTTTTTGTGCAGTACGATCTTGAACTTTTGCAAGCTCAGGTGCATCAGCGATTCCCCGATGCCGACATCAAAATTTCCCAGTTGCGAGAAAGCTTGATTCTCGAGGGACAAGTGCGCAGCGCTGCGGTTGCGGCCCAAATTGTTGCGATCGCCGAAGCTTGGATGCCCAAAGGTTCAGGAACATCAAGAAACGCATCGGGCAGTGGGGCTCGGCAAGGGGCCGAGCTCATGCAGTCGATCGAAGAGAAAGCGACCGTGGATCCCGACCCCAATACTCCTGAAGCGAGTCAGGACTTTGCAGGGATGGAAGTGGGAAATCGGTCCCCGTCGAGCGGTCAAGCCACCGCCGGTAGCATCCTGAATCTACTCCGAGTCCCGGGCACGCAGCAGATCATGTTGCAGGTTCGAGTCGCGGAACTCAACCGCACAGGGATGCGCGAAGTCGGCGCGGATTGGATTTTCGCATCCAACAACGGCGACGTCATCGGTACCAACATCAGCGGCAATGTGGTGACGGCCCAGGGTACGGTCGGAAGCAATGGGCTTTCCTCGACCGGCACCGGCAACGTGCTTGGATCCAACGGGACTGCGTTCGGTATATTCCCAAGTGCCAACTTTGACGTGTTGTTGCGAATTCTGCGAAAGAACGCCTTGCTGTCGATTCTCGCAGAGCCAAACCTTGTGGCCATGAGCGGGCACGAAGCTAGTTTTCTAGCGGGCGGTCAATTTCCCGTACCGGTCGTAAGCGGGCTAGGGGGACAGGTCTCCATCCAGTACAAGGACTTTGGTGTGCAATTGAGATTCACTCCGACAATCATCGATGAGGAAACGATACGTTTGAATGTTGCGCCCGAGGTCAGCACCATCGACGAATCGATAGGAACGACCCTGGTACCCGGCGGTATCCCCACTCCTGGAATCAACACCCGCAAAGTCAATACGACCGTCGAGATGCGAGAGGGCGAAACGCTGGCGCTAGCCGGCTTGCTCGAAGTCGCTATCGATGCGCAAACCACCCGCATCCCCGGACTCGGCGATCTGCCTTACCTGGGCCCATTCTTCAGCAACACCACGCATCAGCGTGTCGAGAAGGAATTGCTGGTGCTCGTCACGCCATTCTTCGTCGCCGCAAGTCCGAACTGCGAGCAGTTTGCACTACCGGGTTCGGATCTGCTTGAGCCCAACGATTTGGAGTTTTACCTACTAGGTCGCATCGAGGGAAAGACCGGGCGTTCCTTCGGTACGACGCAGTCTTGGGAAGACCCTTGGAACTGCGTCGAGAGGATGAAGCTCGAGCGTCAGTGTATTCATGGTCCTGTAGGATTTTCAAGGTAATCGCATGCGAAAACAACCTAACTGGAATCGAGTTGCGGCGCAATCCATCGGGCTTGCCGTGATCCTTGTCTTTGCACCGGATCGTGAACTCTTTGCGTTTCAGGAACCCTCGGTCTGCTCGCGCTGCCAAAACATTGGCTCATGCGTCCCGAAAATGCAAGACTACCCTGCCTTCCAGAGCACCTACGGGAATCCTTATCGAATCAGCGATTGCCGCAATGAGGACTGCCAGAGCTCGGCCGTCCAGCGATGGAAACGGAGCATGCAGCAGAGCCATTGGGGCTATCCAGAGCACTTTCAGAAAAATGCATTCGGCGCTGCAAACCGAAACGCTTTTTCGGCAAATATCCGAGATGGAGCCCTCGAAAAAACGATCCTTTATCAAATAGACTTCTACCCAGAAAATTCGCCACAAGCCCACATGCTCACCCCCAAGGGTCTTGAACGACTGGAAAAAGCCCTATGTGTCTCTCAAGCTTATGGAACCGGTCTGCAATTCGAGCAAGCCGAGCGCGCCGAATTGAACGACCAGCGTCGCGCGTGGTTGGCTGAACATCCCGAAGTACTTGCTGCGGGAATCTCCTCGGTCGATATCCGACAGGCAAAGCGTCCGATGGGAATCCAAGCCGCAGAGGCGATACGACGCTACCAGCAGGGCATCTCCAGTCCGATCGGCGGGGCACCGTTATACCAAAATTCCGCATCGCCCGCAGGTCTTCCTCAATCGGGTGTTCGTTAAGGACGGCTACTCTACCTATGCGAAATACCTTCCAACAACTTGTGCTTCTCGCTGCAGTCTTCGTTTGGCCTGCAATCTCAGGCTGCAGTTCCTGGCGATCCTGGCAAGCCACACCTGATTCCAAATCCAAATCTTCGATCGCCCCGAAGCCTCTAGGAATATTCGGTGCAAAGCCTGACACACGCCAAGCGCAAATCGATCTGCTGATGGCTGCTGCCGAACAGGCCGAAGCAAAACGCGAGGATCCAGAGGCGATGAAAAAATACCAAGAAGTCCTCGCTATGGATCGGAAAAACACGATGGCACACCATCGACTAGCCCTGATTTCCGTCCGATTGTCCGCGAGCGAGCAAGCCAAAGAGCACTTTGAAACCGCCCTGGAGTTGTCTCCATCGGACGATTCGATCCTGGCCGACTATGCCTATTGGCACTACCTAAACGGCAGAAATCAAGACGCTCTGCACTGGGTTGATCAAGGCTTAAAAAAGTCCCCCTATTTTCAGAGGTACCACAACATCAAAGGGCTCGCCCAGGCCCGTGAACGCCAATTCGAACCTGCCGTTGCCAGCTTCCTGGCCTCGGGATGCAACCAACAAGAGGCTTGGGCAAACATCGGACACGTGCTGTTGCTCGATGGAGATGTCCAATCCGCCGAATACTGGATAGGCCACGCGGCTCAAAGCGATCAAGGATCCCAGGTCGCCAAAAAGACCCACAAGGTTATCCAAGCCTCCTACGAATCGTCGCAGCCTCAGGCTCCCATAGCTCGGTAGGATTCGATCATCAGGACCCCGATCGCGACGGGAACCGCATACGGTATCAAAACCGATCGCCGATCCGCTGAGCAATAAATCTCATCGATCCGTGCCTTGTTGCAAATCGCGCTCGAGCCGAACTCCCGGCTCCCTATGGTTTCCATGGCAAGACCGGCTCGCGGTGCCTGTCGGACCATGCCGATGTACCTGAAGGCTATCGATGCCAAGCAGAGTACTCCCAGCAGAATGCTGCTTACGAGAAACACACCGACAATGCCATGAGGGCCGTACCATGCACCCAACGCAGCCAGCCATTTGACATCTCCGGCGGTAACTCCGCCCATAGCATAAAAAGGAATAAGCAAGCCAAATCCGACCAGAACGCCCAAAAGCCCCATAGCAGCACCAGTCCAAAGCGTATTGCTTGCGCTCCAGACCAATCCCATCATCAGCGTCAGCAATACCGCACGATTGGAGATACGATAATGCAAAAGATCGCCCCATGCGACGAGAGTCGTGATCGCCAGCACCATGGAGGACTTGAGAGAGAAAACAAAAAGGTCGTCGTGCATCGCAATCACTGAACCAGGAAAATCGATCGTCCGATGGCTTGACTGTCCGTAGCGGGCGCTTGGAGCTCGATCGAACTCCCCCCCAAAACGTTCAAGCTTGAAACCACAAATTTTGTACCGAGAACACTCGTCCCTGAGATCCGCAGCGGCATCCATTTGCCATAGAAGCCCCCCGATAGGTTCGGTTGGTTGGTATTCCCCGTGATGACCATGTACTGCTGGTTGTGTCGGCGTTGATAGAACGTCATCCCATTGAACTCCGAGGCCACTGCTTTGGCTCCCGGGTAAAGCGACGCATAGTCGTACTTCAGCGTATCGATCGGGTTGAATCGAAGCGATGCGACGAGCCAGATCGGCCCAAAGGTCGTCGAGGCCACCGCCGGTGGAGTCATCGCTGCGTCGTCGCGATCAGGGGCTCCTGTGTTCGCATCGTAGTTTGCTCCCGTCGAATAGAACATCAAACCGTCACCAACGACATTTCCACCCGTGATTCGAATGACCTCAGGGGACGCCACACGCGCAGTGACCACGTAAATCCCAGGAACAAAGAAGACCCTACCTCCTGAGATCCAAATACGCGTATAGACACCAGGATGAAGAATGATGTCCCCAGCACTTGCTGTATAAAGTCCACCGGCGATGACCTCATTGTTCATGGCCACTCGATTCAGACCTGAGGTATCGTAGGCAAGCCCGTTGACGGAGGTACTTGTCACGGTGACCGATCCTCGAAATCGGTTATCGACCCCGTTGCTGGCACTCGGAGTGGCCAGCGAAAGGAATGGGTCGGCAAAGGGAGGAACCTTGGTTCGCACCGGCGAGATGGCGTCCAGAACGCGAGGTTTGATCCCCGTGGGGTTGTCAACCCCGCCGACACTGTCGGCCACATCAGCAAAAATCCCAAAGTTTGAAGTTGGTAGTCCTACGGAGATCGCCGTGGAACTGTTGCCGTTGCCGATAGGATTGCCGTATTGGTCCAAGCCTCCTCCCTCGGAATTGACCATGATTCGACCGTGCACGCGCAGCGACGAGGTACTGCTGACAGCCAAACCAGGATGGGCTTGGGGATTGAGGGTCAAGAGACTCGGCTCAGGAATGAACATCTCATCCCCGGCAACGCTCTGGGCGGTCACCTCCATCGATGGGCTGCTGAACCAAGACCGACGGAGCATCCAAGTCCCGATTTCCCGTCGAGCGGTGACCTGGATGTAACCGGGGAGTCCAGCATACTCGCCGTTCGTCGGAGGGGTCTGTATATCTGCAAGCCTCGAATCGGTTGGATTCAAAATGGTCAGATAAGTCAGTGCGGTATTTCTGGCGCTGTTGGGCGATCGTGTCGAGCCGAGCTTCCGAGCCCCGGCAAGTGCCGCCGCATCGGCAATGTTCTGGCATCGCCTCCAACCATAGTTGATCAACGCCAAATCGTGGATCAACGCCAAAAAACCAAGAAAGAGCGTCATGCTCAATGCGAACAACACAAGATAAGCACCCCGGCGATCTGCCGTTCTTTTACACGACTTTTTCGGTCCGCAACGAGAGGCTCGCGCCATAGGAACAACACCGTGAATCTAATGCATGATGGTGAACGTGACGCTCGCCGACGCTTTTGACAAGCGGCTTTTTAAACCCGGCGAGCCACCGGTTTCGACATCGAACGGATCCGACAGGTCGAAGGACGCGATGGTCACTTCGACTCGATCTCCTCGGGATGCATCGTTCCCCCCATCGGGCCATCTCATTCGATAGTAGATATCCGTCGCTTGGCCATCACTGAACTTGTTGGCAAGCAACGTACCGATGAGACTGCCATCCCCGAGGGAACCTTGAATCGAACCAGGCCCCCAACTCCCTATTCGGTCGGCAGACTGTCCATGAACGATCGCTTGGCGAGCAAGGTATTTGGCCATCAAGGTGAACTGATGCTTCTGAAAAATGCTTACTCCACCTATGACGACCGCTGAAATAATGGTCAGGTAGATCGGAATCACGAGTGCGAACTCGAGTGTCGTGGCACCGTTGCGTGAAGGAAAATTAGTTCGCGCCATAAACGGTCACCTCGTGGACGATGATCGACTGCGCCGAGAGTACCAACCACGGCCCATAAGCTTCGTAGGGATACTCAACGCGGATGAAAATACGTCGCTCGTCCTGGCTGACTTGCACCATGTCGGCAACTGGGATGATCAGATCCGAGGGCTCGATCCAAGGTGATCCCACAAGCGATCCCCTCGCAGAATCTTCAAGCCCCTGTTGCCACATCTCCATCGAATCGGAGTCAACAGGTACCATCGATGCGTAGCGACTTGCCGCACCGGCTGCATCCGAAACTAAAAAATGAAGAAAGGTTGTTTTGGAAAGGTCCAAGACCGCAACCGACAACAACATCATCAACGGCAGGGTTACGGCGAACTCAAAGAGCACAGAACCTCCGCGTGATGCAACCAAACGAGCCTGCTTTCGCGAATCCCCATGCGTGAACGTTCCCCCCAGAGGGCTTGGATATCTCATGTTTTCCCCAATCCTCGCATGATCATGATCACTGCGGGTCCCAACGTGACTAGAAAAAGTGCTGGAAGAATGCAAAGGACCGTAGGTATGAGTATTTTCGCGACGGATTGCTGCGCATGCGCCTCGGCGATGAACATTCGCTTCTGCCTCATCGTCGCGGCGAATACCTCCATCGCATCGACCAAGCTTGAACCGTACTTTTCGGCCTGCACCATCACCGATGACATGCTCCGTAACTCCTCGATATCGAATCGATCGGCCAAGGCCCTCATCGACTCTCCAACACTGCGCCCCAAGAGGGTTTCCCGGTTAACAATCGCAAGCTCCGTCGCAAGCCCCGGATGCGCACCGGCTAATTCTTGAGATACCTTTGACAATGCGGCCGGCAGGCTCATGCCTGCCTCCAAGCAAATACTCAGAACATCCAATGCATCAGGTATGGCCCGACGAATACGCAATTGCCGCTGCCTTTTGATACGATCAAGAACGAACGAAGGGCCGATCATCCCAGCGATGCCTAATCCAAGAGCGATCGATGCAGTCCATTGGATCGACATCGATGTCAGATAGGTGACCAGCATCGCTACCGAAAGCGGAATGCACAGCGATAAGACTTTTGCGATCGACATCCAGAGCAGTGCGTTTTTTCCATAAAATCCGGCATGAACAAGACGTTTCCGCAGTTGCGCACTTTCCTGCTTTGGTCCAGGTTGCTTTCGCAAATCCTTGAGCGATTGCCGCTCGATCCCACCGGTTGGAACTTTGGAAGCTTGATTCGTATCCTTACCGGCTTTCGAAGGAACTAGAAAATACAAGCCACCGGTGATCATCACCATGACGGCCGAAATGACAAAGAGTGTCGTGGCATCCATCAGGCACCCCTACTATTGATCAAAGTTGATAATACGCTGCATCCATAGGACTCCAACCCCCATCCACAAAATCATCCCCGCTACGACCGATTTATAGTCGAGCAACGGCAGGATATAGGTTGGATTTACCACACTGATCATCGCTGCGAGTCCAAAGGGTAGCGCTACTAGCATATAGGCCTGCATCCTGCCTTCGGCGGTCATCGCCATGACCTTGTCCTGCATCTTATCGCGCTCGCGTATCACCACCGAGAGCTTTTCAAGCAGTAGGGATAGGTTTCCCCCAGAGGATGCATTGATCGTCAATGCGACGACAAAAATTTTGATTTCCAGGATGCCCGTTCGTTTCGCAAGTTCCTTGAGGGATGCCTCAGGGGTTAGACCCAGATTCTGCTGCTCCCAGCAGTATGCAAACTCCTCGGCTAAAGGGGACGAAACCTCATCGGAAATCGCACGCATCGCCTGACCGATGGTTTGCCCCGATCGTAACCCTCGGGAAATCATTTGGTAAGCGTCCGGCAACTGCTTAAGAAGTCTCTTTTGCCTGACCTTGCGTTTATGAAATACCCAACGGATTGGGGCTGCCCCTAAAACCACCGCCACGGGGATTCCCAAAAGGGGCTTGCCTGTGAAAAACGCGGTCAACCCGGCACCAACAATCGCCAAGCAAACCGCAAGGATCAAAATAGCCTCTGGTCTAATACCTGCAATTCCGGATTGCAAAACGACCAGTTGCCAACGGCTCAGCAGGCCGCCTTGATCCGTTCCCCGAATGGACGGTTGCGCAGCGATCCGGTACTGCGTTTCACGATTCTTCCATTCGGCCCTCGCTCGCTCGGCGCTGCGCAGCCTCAACTCTTCCCGCACTCGGATGGCCTGATGCTTGCGACGATCCTCGATGACATCGGCCACAAGCAAATTCAGCCCAGAGACAAAGGCAAACCCAGCAAAAAAAGCAAGCGAAATATAGAGATAGAGCATCCCTAAACCCTTCCTTTGCAATCCATCAGCATCCGGGATTGGAAGAGCCCGGGTGGCATTTCGACACCATAAGCACTGAGTCGATCGAGATTCACAGGACGAATTCCTGTCGCCCAGAATTGCCCTTTCGTCACCCCATGTTCATTGAGCCCCATCTGCCGAAATTCAAAAATATCATGCATGCTGACGATATCCCCCTCCATCCCGGTGATCTCGGAGATACGGGTGATTTTCCTTACTCCCCCAGGCAATCGATTGACCTGCACGACCATATGAACCGCAGAAACAACCTGCTTGCGAATCACCCAAATCGGAAGATCGAATCCGGCCATCCCAACCATCATCTCCAAGCGGCTAATCGCGTCTCTCGATGTGTTGGCGTGAATCGTTGTTAAACTCCCCTCGTGACCCGTATTCATCGCTTGAAGCATGTCCAATGCCTCCGGGCCTCGACACTCGCCGATAATGATCCGATCGGGCCGCATCCGAAGTGCATTGCGAACCAAATCCCTCGCTAAAACCGCACCGTTTCCCTCGACATTGGCAACCCGTGTCTCCATCCTCGCCACATGGGGCTGCTGCAACCTTAATTCCGCAGCGTCTTCAATCGTCGCGACCCGCTCGTTCTCCGGAATATAGCCTGACAAACAATTCAATAGAGTGGTCTTACCGCTTCCTGTCCCCCCCGAGACCAGCATGTTGATGCGAGCTTTAACACAACCAGACAAAAACTCAACCATCTCCTCCGTGATCGATTGATTGGCGATCAATCGATCCGCAGTCAATGGCTTGGATCCAAACCTTCGAATCGACACCAATGCTCCGTCCAACGCTAGCGGGGCGATCACTGCATTCAATCGACTACCGTCGGATAGCCTCGCATCGACCATCGGAGTCGTTTCATCAATCCTGCGTCCAACCTCCGCAACGATCCGTTGAATTATCTGAACCAAATGCTCGTCATCGTGAAAAATAATAGGCGTCCTGAGCAACTGACCTTGCCGCTCCACATAAACCGTTTTTGGACCGTTGATCATAATGTCCGATACCAATGGATCCGCACGAAGGGCTTCCAAAGGTCCAAGTCCAAATACTTCGTCTAGCACTTCATCGACCAACGTCGATTGACTGACATCAAGCCCCTCTAAATCGGCGTTCCCACACGCTAACTCAGCCTCTCGACGAACCTCCACTCTGAGCGTATCGGTATTCCACTTGGCCATCGATCCGATATCGAGTCCACCGATGACCCGCTGATGCAATTGTCGCTTCAAGGCCACAAGTTGTGGGTTTCCCTTCGGCTCCAGCGATTTGAGCCACGCTTGAGGCTCGGCTAAGAAAATCGGTGCAGGGGACTCCACCGGAGGATTGGTCGCTGATACAGGTAATGGGGTCGGATCCGGTATAAGATCTACACGATCCGATGGCAGACCGCGAGTCGGCTTGTTCGGAACCTTGAACCAATTCATAAAAACCCTTCTGCGAAGCCATCGGCCTATTTCGATTTGGTACGTATGGGGACAACCCCTGTACGCGAACCACGAATCGTTCGTATCGCTCCAAAACGGGGGACCGAACGACCCGTTCCATCCCCATCGGAAATCAACGCTTGCAAATCGGAGATCGTCAAAGACTCCTCGGATTTGGACTCCGATTCAGATGCCTCAAATTCAGGAGCCTCCGATAAGCCTGAAGCTACCTTGGGATCAACCTCCGGATCGACGCTCAACGCAAACTCCTCACCGCGATCAAAAACCAGTTGTTGAAGACGATTCGTCGAATCATTCCCCTCAATCACCATTTCGTCCTCCGGATTTCGAAGCGAGAAAGAGAGTACACCCTCGCGCTGCGCTAAACTTAACAAGGACGCCTGCTCGGGAGTTACAAGCAACGTAATCGAGGAGGATTTGGGCTCGCTTCGGCTAGGTGGAGAGACGGTCGACTTCGAATTCTTACTCTCCAAAACACGGTCGATCGCGAGCACCTCGATATTCTGCAAAAGAGTCTCGGCAACACCGACCATACCTCGCGACTCCCCCGGCATCGACCGCGTCAATAAAACATCCACATGATCCCCAACATCGAGCAATCCAGATACCCGATCCGCAGGACTGACCGCAGAAATACTTTTCGCTCGCATCCCTGCTGGGATCAACGAGGCGATCCCTCCAGTTGCCCTGCTGCTTGTCAATTTGCTGTTCATGACAAACTCTCCTTGGACCATCGCTGCGATCGCAACGCGACCTACAACCTGATCCACGGAACTTGCCATACCCACATGAACGAAATCCTTTGGAATATCCCTCGACTCCAAATGCTCCAACTCGATCCGAACACCACGGGAAATCGACTTCTTAACAACCAACACCTTGGCAACTTCGCTGGCCAACGAATTTGAACGCATTTGCGTTACTCCCGCCGCAGCCAGCAAACCACTGGAGATCGCCAACAGAAAAAACAACGAGGTACGCAGAGTCATATACCCTCATCGCCGTTAAACACAACTACCGATACAAAAGAAGCGCTCGATATTGCGATCCATCGAGCGCTTCTTGCCACTCTACGATGCAACAAGACAGCATCGAAAAATCAACAGAAACTATACTCCGTTGAGTCCGTCATCTGCACTTTGGAAAAAGGAATTGATGCTACCACCCAAGGTCGTCACTGCAGCGATGACCGCGACTGCAACCAACGCGACCAACAATCCATACTCAACCATCGTCGCTCCGCGTTGATCACGAACAAAACGACCGATAAGCTTTGCAGCAATGCTCTGAAGCATAATAAAAACTCCAAAAAAAGAAGCCATGAATCGATGCGTCCGCTTGGACAAAATGTCAAACGACCCCCGCATCGAACGTTTCTATGCAAAGCGAAATACGTACCAACTCCTCACCCCAACTTTCGCGATTCGATCCTTTGTGCGTTTTCCTGTCAGGCAATTTGCTCGCTTATTCCCATCAAATCGATGGAGAAAACGCAAAACAACTTCGATCGCAAAATATCTCTATTGCTGAACCCAACTTGGCTTGAATCATTAAAGCGATTCCAAGCTTGTCTCGCAGCGTCTACTTGTGAGACCTCTGAGACGTCTTGCCGCAGAGGTTCAGTCGCAATCTAGGATTGCTACGAACGATCGATTCGGTTTTCAGGAGAGGCAGGAAAACCCTTCTCCAACTTGCGGTAGAGTGTGGCGCGGGCAATGCCAAGCAATTCCGCAGCAGCAGGTATATTCCCATGCGTGCGATGCAAAGCCTCCTTGATCAGACGCTGCTCCCAAATCGAAACGTTGAGCGTGTCAAACTCGATGCCCTCGGAGGATGGACTCGGCTGGCCAGTCTTTGGATCCTTCTGCGTCGAGCTCTTTTCGCCCCGATACGCATCGGCTTGCATCCCACCGATCGATGTAGCCGAAGAACCAAAAGGGGGCCGCATGGAGGACGAATTCGCATTGCCCGACTCCCCTGCTGGTGGATCGATTCGAATCATTAGCGAATTGATCGAATAGCGATTGCCATTCCTTAGCGAGAGGTCCCCGGGGCGAATCAACCAATCCTCAGCAAGCACCACAGCAGAGTCGATCACGTTTCGAAGCTCGCGGACATTCCCCGGCCAATCGTAATTCCGGAGCAAGTGCATCGCCTCAGGACTCATCCCCAAATAGTCCCGAGCACTCAACTGCTTGAACCGCTCAAGAAAAAATCGAACCAGCAACTCAATGTCCTCCCCTCGATGACGCAAGGGTGGGATTTCGACCTCAAAAACACTAAGCCGATAATAGAGGTCCTCTCGAAACCGACGCTCGGCAACGAACTCCCGCAGGTCGCGATTCGTGGCCGAGATCACATGCACATCGACGTTGATCTGCTTCGTGCCACCCACAGGTAAATAAGGATGTCCCTCAAGGATCCTGAGCAGCTTGGCCTGACCCTCTAGATTCAATTCCCCTACTTCATCCAAAAACAACGTCCCTCCATTGGCTTGCTGGAAGTAACCAATATGGTCGTGATCCGCACCTGTAAACGCCCCCTTGATGTGCCCAAACAACTGGCTGTCCATCAGGTCGTGCGGAATAGCCGCGCAGTTTACACTGAGCATCGGCTTCGTTGCGCGAAGGCTGTTTCTGTGAATCGCCCTGGCAACCAACTCCTTGCCCGTACCGCTCTCGCCTCGAACAAGGATGCATCCTGTGGCTTTCGCGATCCTCGCAATCCGCTTCTTGAGCTCCAGCATCGATTCACTCTTGCCGATCAACTCGCTGAAATCCGATGCGCTAGCCCCAGGATGCTGACCGGCCGCATCTTGCGAATCGACCAAAACAAGCTCTTCATTGCCTATTCGAATGCGATCTCCAGGGATCAAGACCCGTGACTCAACCCTCGTACCATTGACCCAGGTCCCATCGACCGAGCCACAGTCGATCAACGACCAAACACCCTTGGAAAATAAGATCTTTGCATGGATGGAGGATACCCGCTCGTCAGCGATCGGAATGCAACACTGCACTCCGCGCCCGATCAAGTTTTCTCCGGTCCGATTGAGCGGGAACTCCGCAGCGGGACCGGTTCCGCGAACCACTTTCAAACAAGCTGACATTGGAAAATCATCTTGCGAGGGAGAGGGGAGGGGTTGAGGAGGGCAGTCTATGCCGAGCACTCAAATTCTCTCCGACCGGGCTTCAGTGTTTGAGGTTCGACAGCGTCATTGACGCCTTTGTTTGGAGTTCGGCAATCGCCGAACCCAAACAAAACTATTCTCGAATCATATACCAAAAAAGTAACCGAACGTATCAATGATTTGCAACTGAAAGAAAATTGGGAACCATTGAGCAGTCTTACTCTAATAACTGCCCATCGTTCCTCTCGTATTGCTATCAACAAAGTCCTCTCAATCGATCTATTTTATCACCGGACAGCTCCCGACTGCTTAGGATAACCCCCTGTTATCGTGCAACTACTTTGTCTCCGGTGGCTCTTCCTTGGGCGCTGGAAACGGACCATGCTCGGCGGCCATATGGCAAGCCAAAAAGTAAAGCTTCGCAGCCGATGCAATCTTCGCATAGTTGATCTTCGCCGGTGTATCGCTCGTGCGATGGTAGTCGGGATGAAACCCACCAAACAGGAACGCTACCGAGGTCCCCTTCTTGAAGAAGTTGATTTGGTCACTGCGACCGAATACCCCTTCTTCATCAAACTCAAACTCGAAATTAATCGACTTGTTGGCCTCGAGAATCATCGCGTGCAACGACTGATCCCCTTTTTGGCTTCCGACCAAGTGCAAGGATCGTTCGTTTTCGCTAGCCGGCTCGTTCTGCTTCTCTTCGTTGCGCCCGACCATGTCCACGTTGAGCATGCAGATCATCTTTTCTAAAGGTAAAATCGGGTTGTTCACGTAGTGAGCTGAGCCGACAAGACCAATCTCTTCTGCCGCAAACCACATAAACAGAATGCTCCGCTTGGGCTTCGTCGGATTGGCCGCCACCGCCTTGGCAATGCTCAAGATGGCCGTCGAGCCAGAGCCGTTGTCGTCGGCTCCAGGAAAGTACTCGCTACCGCGAGCCCCAAGGTGATCCAAGTGGGCACCGAGGACGATATACTCGTCGCGCAGGGCCGGGTCCGATCCTTCCTGCCATGCAAGCACGTTCGGAACGGCGATGGGCTCCTTGCGAATCCGCAACTCCGCTTTGAGTTCCACTTCGGTCGAATGGACATCGGTCGCATTCTCCTCCGGGACGGTCAACCACTCCTCGGAGCCCCCGACGGCTGCCAAGATGGCCTTGGCCGCATCCTTGCGAATGCTCCCGCCAATCCCATTGCCTCGCTGACGTCCATCGGGTCGCTGCTGCTGCGACGTCGAGGTCGGTTCCGATTCGACCACACGCAAAACGACCGAGGCCCGCTTTCGACTCAGTCGAGGCGCAATGGCACCTGCGGCTTTGTCATCGGCCACTAGAATCACAAAACGATCCTCGAGGATCACATCGTCGGCCAGCTTGGCCCCTTCCCCCGACATCTGCAGAAAGACGACTTTTCCAGCAAACTCAGGTTGCTCGATAAAGCGGTCCAACCCAACATTCTTTTCAAACCCCAAGGAAAATCCATCCGGACCTGTGATTTTCGATTGCACCGCATCGACATACATGCGACTCATCGGCAACATCTGAAAATAAGTCCCAGCGTCCCCCATGGGCTTGAGACCGAACTCGGCCACCTTACCCGAAACCCATGAAGCGGCTTTGACATAACCCTCCTGTCCGGTCCCTCGTCCCTCAAATCCAGGACCGGCCAAGATGTTCAACCATTCCTCGCATTGCTGCGAAGAAATCGACTCAAAACCCGCTCGCAACGCCTCCGGCGGTGCAGTGGCTCCCTCATACTGCGCTTCGACCGATATCGAAAAGAATGACGATAGACCAAGCGCCAACGTGGCACCTAGCGAAAAAGATCGCTTGGGATTCATAGAAACGGATAACCTTGATTGAATTCTCGAAATGAAATGGTATCTAAAGTGCGCCTGCCAGAGCGATCAGTCTAGCAACTTCACCTCGATCAACCACTCCATTAATTCTTTCCCAGGTCGACAAAGAGCACATGCGAGGGATTGCCCACCGGCAGATACTGACCCGTAAATTGCAATCGGCCCATCGCTTGGTCGACCCGAAACACCGCAACATGGTCGGCCCGCTGATTGCAACAGAACAAAAATTCGCCTGTCGGATCGAACGTAAAGCTCCTCGGGTAATTCCCCCGCGTCCACTCCTCAGTCTCGTAGCGCAAGGTACCATCCAACCCCACGGAAAATATCGCGATGCTATCGTGCAACCGATTCCCCGCATACACATACCGACCATCCGGTGAGACCAAAATCTCCGAACAAAAATTGCTTCCCGAATACCCTGCCGGAAGCGTCGATATCGTCTGCTTGATCGACAGTCGACCCACCTGAGAATCCCAATCATAAACAGCGACCGTCGAGCCCTCTTCCTGAATCGAATAGAACCACTGGCCATCAGGATGAAAATGGAAATGCCTAGGACCATCCCCCGGCGGCAAGGCGACAAAGGGCTGCTCGGCGGCGCTGAGCTTCCCATTCGAAGAATCAAACTTCCAAATAAAGATTTTGTCCAACCCCAAATCGACATGCAGCACATATCGCCCCGACGGATCGGCGCTGATCATGTGCGCATGGGTCCGATCATGCCCACTGAACGCAAAACTCCCAGGCGCCGCATGCACCGCTCGCGTCGGACCAATCTCCCCCGAATCGACCTTCACATCGCTCGCACTCCCCAGCGTCCCGTCCGATGCGATCGGCAAAACCGCGATCGAGCCACCAAAATAGTTGGCCACCAACAAGTACTTCTGGCTCGGATGTACCGACACGTACGTCGGCCCGGCTCCACCCGAATCGACCGTGTTCAAACGCTTAAGCTCCCCGGTCCTGCGATCGATCGAATACGAACTGACCGTCCCATGCTTTTGCTTATCCCCCGTAGCATTACCCGTAGCATTCCCTTGAGGCTCAACCCGATCGGTCTCGTTGGCGCTGTAAAGAATTGTCTGGGCTGCATTGGTCGCTAGACAACTAGGACTCGTCCCCAATACCAACTCCCCCCTGAGACTCGCTTGCCCGGTCTTGCGATCCACCTGAAAAATATGAATCCCTCGCCCATTGCCCGGAGGCAAATCGACCTGGGTCGGTAATGGTTCGGTCAGTGGGGAACTGAAGGTCCCGACATAAGCCATCAGCGGGCCTTGTTCCGGAAGTGTCGCTTGTGCGCAAATGGTTCTTGAAGACAAGACCCAGCACAGGCCGATGAGCAGCATGCGGATCGATCCTGACCTACGAAGAAAAAATCGCTCCCGAAAGACTAAGCTCAACACGATGCGCTCCGAATGGATCCAAGGGGACTGCAAAAACTCGACGATCGAACCATCGACGCACCAACGATACGTCTACCTGCTAAAAACGATAGATCGCTTCCTTGTTGTTCATCAGCATGTGAGCCAACGATCGGTAAGCATCCTGCGGGCTAGCAAAGTCCTGAGAATGGACAAAACGATCCATCAACTCGAGCTCCTGACCCGTCGGCTCACGCGAAAAAGCGACCATCCACATCGTGCGAATCCGCTCGGTATCGCTCTGGCCATCCTGCACGAGTCTCTGTGCCCAACGGTCGGCCAATTGATGCACCAGCGGATCGTTCAACAGGATCAAGGACTGGGCCGGTACATTCGAAACGTTGCGCCGACCCATACTGCTAAACGGACTCGGTGTGTCAAACGTCGACATCATCGGGTTGAGGAAGTTCCTTCGCACCTCCAAGTACAAACTGCGCTTGCCCCCACCATCCAACGGTCCGTTGCGGCCCGGACGCCCCCGTCCCTCAAGAAACTCCGTCAAGTGGACCGGTACACTCGGTGCGTCCAGACTCGTCGCGCGATAATCGAGCTGACCGCTCATCGCCAATAACGTGTCGCGAATCGACTCGGACTCCAATCGCCTTACCCGTGCATGCGAAAGCCACTGATTATCCGGATCCTTCTCCCGAGACTCCACGCTGGACTTGGAATCCTGCTGGTACACACTCGAAAGACATACCCTCTTGATCATCGACTTGACCGACCAACCGCTGGCGATGAGCTCCGAGGCCAGCTCGTCGAGCAGCTCCGGATGGGTCGGACGCATCCCCAACACTCCAAAATCATCGGTCGTCGGTACGATCCCACGCCCCATCAAATGATGCCATAGGCGATTGACAATCACCCTGGCAACCAATGGATTGTCCTTGTCAACGAGTTGCTCGGCCAACTCCAATCGACCACTGCCAGGTCCCTGGTAAATCGACTGCTTGCCACCGAGTGCCGTCAGGTTGCGTCTGGGAACCTCCGCACTAGGCTTCGATGGATTTCCGCGGATCAAAAGCGCATCGTTGATACCGTCTCCGTCTCGCATCGCTAGAGCCAAATGGGAATGCCAAACGATGCTCTGAGCCAATTGAGCATCCAATCCGCTGGCCTGCTTGGACAAATCGACAAAAACATTCCCCTCCGATCGATCGAGTACTTCTTGGGCCCATGCCGCAATCTCTGCACGCTGCTTGGTGCTTAGCTCCATCGTAGGATTCTGCAACGATTGCAATGCGAGATCCCTCGTCGCATTCCAAATTGCAAACGCCTCGGGCGGCTCGATACCTCGCACAGGTCCTATCGCTGGGGCAGGTCCCTCGATGACCTGGACCAACCCAAAGGGCTTGTCCTGCAAGGGGGATAACTCGATGTGGATCGTTTTGCCTTGATGCCGATCCAACGATTGGGTGACCCAGCGGTACTCGTTATCGTCCCCTCCATTCTCGAATACGGTCTCGCCATGCAAAGGGCCAGCGATCAACCGATGCGAATCGACGCTTGCAAAGGCTCGGAACGATCCGCGAACCAAATAGGACACTTTACCCGTCTTCAATGCAAACTTCGACGTCGGCATGATCTTGCCGGCCTCGTTGATCTGCGGATGGCGATTCTGTCGATTGACCCCGTGCGAAGTCTGCGTCATCGGATTCCAAAAAGGATCCCGCCACGCCTCGGGCAAAAGATGGACTTTCCAAACCGAAGCCCCCGCGCCAGCGACCAAACTGACCGAACCTGGCAACTTGGCCCCTGAACCGTAGATCACGCTATCGGATTGCCAGAGCATCGCATCGGGACGCCGTGCATCGAAGACAACCCTCGGATCCTCGCTGGGAATCATCGACTCGGCAAACCTCGCGTAGTTTGCAATCGCATTGGCCCTAGCCACAACGGCCTGAACCTCTGCTGGGGTATCCTTCAACACCCCGAAATCCTTGGCCTCTACCCGCTCGATCTGCTGGCCTAGTTCCCTCTGAAGTGTCGCTTCGAGAAGCTCCATTTTCTCGTTCCGGACCTTGGCGATCTCCCGATGCTGTACTTCGGTCTCGAAGCGAACCAACCGGTAGTCACTGCTCTTTAAGTACCCGTAAATCGCATAGTAATCTTCCTGGGATATCGCATCGAATTTATGGTCGTGGCAGCGCGCACATGCGACGGTAACGCCCAAAAATGTCTTGCTGAATACATCGACCATGTTGTCGAATCGATCCGTCTCGTCCTTGCGGGTGTCGACCGGCGAGTGAACCCATTCCCCCAGATGCCAAAACCCCGTCCCCAAAACCGACTCGTTCCAACCAAGGGCCGGATGCACCCGAGGCGTCTTCAACAGATCTCCCGCCAAATGCTCGACGAGGAATTGATCATAAGGCACATCGGCATTCAACGCCCGAACGACATAGTCCCGATAAGGCTCCGCCGACGGGATATCCTCATCGAACTCATGACCTCGCGATTGCGCAAAACGGACCAAGTCGAGCCAATGCCTCGCCCAACGAACTCCAAACTGAGGGTTCGCAAGAAGCGAATCGACCATTTTAGCGTACCAGTCCGGATCGCTCGAACCGAGAGCCTCCTGGAGCTCCTCGGGAGTCGGTGGAATCCCAATCAAGTCCAAGTAAACGCGCCGCACAAGCGTCGAACGCGCAGCGGCTTGGCTCGGTTCTAAACCCTGCTCACGCAGTTTGCTGATCACCAGCGTATCTATACTTCCGCTCGACCACGGATCCTGTGCCAATGGACGATCGTTAGGAACCGGTCCGGGATTCCATACCCAGTGCGATTGACGCCTCGCCTCTAAATCGAATGCATCCTGATGCTGCTTGTCCTCAGGCAAAGGCTCGTCTGGCCAATAAGCCCCACGCGCAATCCACTCCTTGATCACCTCCACCTGGTCCTTGGGAAGCCGACCATCGGGGGGCATCTCATAGCCCTGATAACTGACAGCTTGGTAGATCAAACTCCCATCGATATCACCACCGTGGAGCGCAGGACCCGAATCCCCTCCCTTTTTGATCCAATCGATATGGTCGAGCCGAAGCCCCCCTTTGGATTCCCCGGACTCTCCGCTGTGACAAGACCAACAACGCTGCGCCAGGATCGGTCGGACACGCTTCTCGAAAAACTCCGCGTCCTGATCTTGCCCCCAACTCGGCAAGGCACCCAAGATCCAAACACAGACGCACGATAAGAGAACCCAAATCGATCGGTATCGCATAGGTAATTCAGACAGGTCAGGAGGATGTACAGGCGGGATTCAAACGGCAAGCCACAAACGGCCAAGACCCGCAGGGCCCAGACCTAAGGGGGCAGGGGAGTTCCATTATAGCACCCAAAACCTTCCATCCCCACCCGTAGCCAGCCTGCGAATGAAAATCCCCAGGGCCGATATCTCACTCCGATCGAATCGATACCGATTCGAGTACCGAGCCGCCCCCTGGGGCCGATTTCTCATCGGCCAAGTCAACAGAATCCAAGTCTACCTTGGCCGATATTCCCGTGGCCGATCCCACCGTAGCCGATACTCCCGTAGCCGATTCAACAGGGGCCGCATCCACCAAGGCCAAATCGGGAGTGGCAGGACCGACAGGGGACAAAGCCGCCCGAGTCATCAGATCCCCATGAGCCGAGTCGGTTCGCACCGGACGCGTCGAGAGGGGCTTGCCTCGCATCACCAAGGTCACCAAAGTCCCTTCCTGAACCTTTTCACCCTTCTGGTTGAGCAACTGTCGGTACCAATGGACTTGGCCATGCCGACGACCATGCGACTTAAGGTCCACCACTTCCGTGACGGCTCTGAGAGTATCGCCTGGGAAAATCGGCTTGCAAAAACTCCAATTGCGGACTTCGATCAAGGCGGCCGTCTGGACAAGCGGAGCCGTCGAACTGAGTCCCGCCAAAATCGACATTCCCAACATCCCGTGCGCTACGGGCTTACCAAAAGGTCCTTGGCTGGCGAATTCCTCATCGGTGTGCAACCGATCGTGGTCCCCTGTCAACTGCGCAAATTGCTCGATATCGCGAATCTCGATCGTTCGCGGTTCGCTTTGCCATCGATCACCGATGCTCAAATCTTCGAAAGTCAGGCCGCCTGCATGGGTGATCATCGCTAGAACCAAGGCTTTCCGAAACCGGCCCGGAGTAGGGCCCTTGATGAACATCGTTCGAGAGGTGTTGAGTGACTCTTACAATTGTCCAGCACTTCGGATCGCTTCGCAAGTCCTTCTGTGTCAATCGCAGGCAGTGTCAATCGCGGGCTATGTGAGTCACAGGTTGTCTCAGTGAATCGAGCCCCCGGCACCGAACATCGAACTGATTGATTGGTTCGAATGGATTCGACGGATTGCCTCGGCCAGCAAGGGGGCCACTGAGAGCACAAAGATATTGTCGAGTTTTTTCTCGGCGGGCAAGGGAATGGTGTTGGTAATCACCAAGCTCTTGATCGGTGCTTCCTTGATCGATTGAATCGCTCGACCGCACAACACTCCATGGGTTGCGGCTAAGTGAATCTCCTTGGCACCGGCTTCATGAACAAGTTTGGCTGCCCCGCAGATCGAACCGCCTGTGCTGATCATGTCATCGAACATCAAACAAATCTTCCCCTCGACCGGACCACCGATGATGTTCCGCTGCTTGGTCTGAAGCGGATTGTCTCGGACTTTATCGATAATGGCGAGTTTGCCACCGATGCGCTTCGAGTGGCCAAAGGCCCGTTTGATGCTGCCTTCATCGGGGCTTACCACGACGATGTCCTCGGGGTCCAAGTTTTGGTTTTGGAAGTACCTCGTCAAGGCCGGAGCGGCATACAAATGGTCGACCGGCACGTCAAAAAAGCCCTGGATTTGCGGGGCGTGCAGGTCCATTGCCAAGACCCGATCGGCACCGGCTCGGGTGATCAAATTCGCAACCAACTTGGCCGTGATCGGAGTGCGCCCCTCGTCCTTGCGGTCCTGGCGTGCATAGCCGTAATAAGGTATCACCGCAGTGATCCTCGCTGCGCTGGCACGCTTGCACGAGTCGATCATGATCAAGAGTTCCATCAGGTTGTCGTTGACCGGCGGACAGGTCGGTTGGACCAGATACACGTCCCGACCTCGGACATCCTCGTCGATTTTGCAAAAGTTCTCTCCATCGGGAAATTTGCCCAATTGGATCGCGCCGGTCTTGAGATGCAAAAAATCGCAGATCTCTTTTGCCAACTGAAGATTCGCGCGTCCACTGAAAATTTTTAACTCTTGCATCGATAGCCCAACTCTTTCATCTTGTCCTCAACCTTTTCAAGCTCTTCGATGGTGTTGATGCTGAGGGCTTCACAAGCCTTCAACGCCGCTAGGGCATCGACCCGTTCCCCTTGCTCCTTGAGAAGCGCAGGACAGTCCGTCAGATAGTACTCGTTTTGCGCGTTGTTGTTTTTCAGCCGCTCAAGAGCCCAAATCAGCCGATCCTGCTTAAACAGATACGTGCTCATGTTGACCTCTTGGATCTTTGCCTCCTGTGCCGATGCGTCTTTTTGCTCGACGATCCTGGAAAAGCCACCCTGAGAATCCCGAACGATGCGGCCGAGCCCCTGCGGATCGGGTTTGATCAGTGTACCGAGCAAACAGGAGAAATCCCCCGAGCCAAACGCATGGAGCAATTCGCCAAGAGACGAAGACTGAACCAGCGGCGAATCCCCCGCTACGACGATCACCGGGCCCGCAACAGAGTCCGCCTGTACTCGAAGCGATGGGACACACATCTGGACCGCATGGCCAGTTCCTAACTGCTGCTCTTGCAAGACGAACTCAACGTTTTTGCGTCCCTGAAGCTCTCGCCTTACATCCTCGTGACGATAGCCTACGACCACCAAAACCCGAGTCACAGCAACCTGCTCCAAAGCATCGAGCACCCAATGAATCATCGGGCGACCAAGCACCGGGAAAAGAACCTTAGGCAAATCGCTCTTCATCCTTGTCCCTTTCCCGGCTGCCATCACAATGGCCGTGGCTCCACCTAAAGCTCCCGCATTTCGAGACAAGCTTTCTGCCGAATTGATTTTTGCCGCCGAATCCGTGTTTTCCGAAGGGTTCATGGTCACCTGGGGGCTCGTCAAGCCTTTGATAAGAGTTTTTAAGGGGTTCGTAGTCGAATGATCGCGTAAGGCAAGGCTTTCCCGGGAAGGGATATCTTGCCATAAGCGACCCGAGTCGAACAGGTCCAAGATTGACGAAAAATGGAGCTTCGACTATCGTTTCGCTCTGGAAATCCACCGTACTGCCTCCAAATTCCAAAGGATTCAACATGGCCAACGAACGACCCACCGAACTGCGCCGACGCCGACAACGCAAAGCAAAGCTCACGCTCTTGAAGAAACGCTTGGATAAAGCCAGCAAATCCGAGAAGGCTGTCATCATTGCCAAAGTCCGACGTTTGAGCCCAGGGGCCGAACAACTCCTGGCCAATTGGAAGGTCTCCTAAGTCTTCGAAGCGAAGTCTTCGAAAGCTTAGCCGTCGACAGCCGAAGGAAATCCTCCAAAGACATGCACTTGCTCATCACCGGCGGCTGCGGCTTTGTCGGCTCGAGAATCGCCAAATGGTTTCTAGCCAATGGGCCTGCAAGTTCTGGCAATGCATCCTCCGGAAGCTTCACCCCAGCGCTCCAAATCACCCTGGTCGACAATCTCATGCGACCAGGCAGCCAGACCAATCGCGCACCCCTGGAATGCCTAGGCGCTGAGGTCATCCTCGGAGACCTTCGCCACCGAGATTTCGTCGAATCGCTCCCAGCTTGCGACTGGGTGATCGACTGCGCAGCGAACCCCAGTGTGCTTGCTGGTTTGGGCTCTTCGGCTCTCAATGCCCCACCGAGCACCCCTTCGCAAGCAACCCAAAGTCCCTCGCAAACCCTCGTCGATCACAATCTCGGGGGGACGATCCACCTGCTGGAGTACTGCAAACGGCATCGCGCAGGGATGGTCCTTTTGAGCTCCTCGCGAGTCTACTCCATCCGGGAACTCTCGGGCATTCCCCACCAGATCAAGAACTCCGTGCTGGAGTTCGATTGGGATCGCATCGAATCGGAAAACCTCATCCCCGGACTCAGCCGCCAGGGCATCGACGAACGCTTCAGCGTCGAGCCCCCCTTGTCCCTCTATGGAGCGACCAAGCTCGCTTCGGAGTGGTTAGCCAAGGAATACTCGAGCGCCTTTGATTTCCCCCTGTGGATCAACCGCTGTGGAATCCTTGCCGGATCAGGCCAGTTCGGAAAAGCAGACCAAGGCATCATCACGTATTGGATGCATCGGTTCCTCTACCGACACCCACTCCGAATGCTCGGTTTCCAAGGCTCAGGAGCCCAAGTCCGCGACTGCTTGCACCCCGAGGACCTCGCGCGACTGGTCCATCGGCAAATCAGTGAACCCCAGGGACTGCAAACCCAACAACCCGCTCAAAACCACCCATCGTTCCGATCCAAACCTGTCACGGTCAATGTCTCGGGCGGGATCGAATCGGCCTTCTCCTTACAGGAGCTCCACGAATGGTGCGCACGGCGCTGGGGCTCAGACCGATTCGGAGCGGCCTGCGAACTCCAACGCATCGACCAACCTCGCCCCTACGATGCACCTTGGATCGTCCTAGATTCCAACAAGGCACGGCAAACGTGGGATTGGGAACCGTTGCGCGACCGACTTTCGATCTGGGAAGAAATCGCCGAGCATGCCGAGGAAAATCCCAATTGGCTACAAATCTCAGGTGGCATCGACTAAAATCCTCCCATGAAGTCCGCCCCCTTATTCAAACGATCGCAAACGCCATGAGCTCTTACTCTTTTGAGTCCCCCCTGGAACCAAATACCTCCGAATCCTTCGAGCAACCCAAAGGACTCTCGACTGCGACGATGATCGCTACGATCCTCATGCTCGTCTTTGGACTCTCCGGATTGATGGGAATCATCGGGCTATTAGCTTCGTTGGCTAGCTTGGCCAACGCCCCTGCGCCCGGTGTCAATCCACCCCCTGGCCTCAAGCTCAATGCGATTCAAATCGCAATAAGCGTCTTTGACCTATTGATATCGATCCCTTTGGTGGTGCTGAGCATTATGGTCCTCCAGCGCAAACGTTTCGCTGCCGTGTACCTCTCGTGGCTAGCCCTAGCCTTGGCGATCCTTACCATCCCACGTGGAATCCTGACCTACATTCTGTCTCCTCAGATTATCGAAAGCATCAAATCGGGCATTGAGCAAGCCCAGCAACAGCAGCCCAACGGCAACATGCGAGCCGAGGATATCGATATGATCATGCAGATCGCAAAGTATGCCTTGCTCGGATGCACCGGGGTCAGTCTGCTGGCAGCATTCCTGGCCTACATGTTCAGCTTCCAGCAACTGCGCAAACCCTCGACCTTGGAACGACTCTCGACGCACACGAGCACTCCATGACCAAACTCTCCGCTCGCAAAGCAGTCTACACCGGGTCCTTCGATCCGATCACCCTCGGACACCTGCACATCATCGAACGCTCCTGTGTGCTGTTTGACCAACTCGTCATCGGCATCGGGGTCAACCAAGAAAAAAAACCCCTTTTTGAAATCGAGGAACGCTTAAGACTCGTTGAAAAAGTCACCGAGCACCTCCCGAACGTCTCGGTCTGCTCTTTCGATGGACTGGCCGTCGACTTTGTCCGCAAGCTCGGAGCCAAAGTCATGGTCCGGGGCGTTCGCCCCCTGACGGACATCGCTGGCGAATTCACGATGATGATGGCCAATCGTCAACTCGATGCCGACCTGGAAACCGTCTTCCTGATGGCCGATGAGGAATTCGTCCACGTCTCGAGCAGCCTGATCAAACAAATCGCAAGCTTAGGACATGGCCGGTCGCTCGAAAAGTTCGTCCCTGAGGCGATTATCCAACCCCTGCTCGAACGGGTAAAAGTTCCCTCCACGGATGAATCCTAGACGTCCGCGCGGTAGCCATCGGAGCTATGACCCACTGAGCCACCTCGTCTTCCTGCGCAGCCAAGGGGAATACGTCTGGGATGAGCAAGGCAGGAAGTACTTGGATCTGATCTGCGGTTATTCGGCCTGCAACCTCGGACACGCACACCCCCGACTGACCGCCGCAGTGTGCGAGCAAATCTCCGAGCAGACATGGGCACACGGAGGGCAATCTCAACTGAGGTCCAGACTCGAAGAGACCCTCGGGAGCCTTTGGGACCAAAACACGCCCCCAGGTCGCAAGCCCCATCGGTACTCCAAAGTATGGCTGACCGTCAGCGGTGCGAGAGCCATCGAGATCGCATGGAAACTCGCCTACGCAAAACGACCAGGAAGCACCATCGGTTTCGATCTGGCCTACCACGGACGCTCGTTGGCCAGCGCCCTCTTGAGCGATACCGAACGCTCCGAAGCGTTCGGTCCGCATGGGTCGCTTGAAAACCATGCGACAATCCCTTTTCCACGCCACCTCCATGGTCTGTGTGCTCCCATCCTGATGCCTGATGCCTGCCATGATGCCAGCGGCAATTCCCTGGAAGCTTATTCGGACAAGAGCCCGTTGTGCGCCGAGTGCCAGCGGGCCCTTGAACAAGCGAGCCAGACATTTGAGAAGCTCAAGTCACGAGCTTCGATCCTTTTTGTCGAGCCGGCTATCGGTGCCCGAGGCTACTACTTCGCACCCGCAGCCTTCATGCAACGACTTGTCGCTTTGGCCCGAAGCTATGGCTTGGCCATCGTGTCCGACGAAATCCAAATGGGACTTCGCCGAACAGGCCCGATGTTCCTGTGCAGAGGGCAAGCCTGGGAACCCGATCTACTGGTACTAGGAAAGTCCCTCGGAGGCGGAATCCTACCGATCGCAGCCGTCGTCGGACCCGACGACTGGATCGATGGAATCGGACCGGGAATCGAATCGGAAACCTTCGCAGCCTATCCCATGGCCTGCCGATTGGCGCTCGAAACACTCGAAATTCTCCAAACGCCAAATCTCCGATCCGATATTGAACGCAAGGGGGATTTTTTTCGTAGTCTGCTTAGCACCCACTTGCCCGAACCGCTTGTGACTCTGGGCTCCGGACTGGCCTGCTGTGTAAGCTTCGAGAACCTTCCGAATTCGGGATCCGAACTGGCTTTCCAAGTCGTGAAAAAACTCGCCGACCAAGGGGTCTTGATCCACCTGACCGGCCCCAAACGAAACCGTATCGCCGCGATCCCATCGCTCCTGATTCAAGAATCCAGTCTTGAGATGGCGGCTCGAAGCATCCTCCGGGCCATCGAGGAATCCTAGGGTTCCGAATGCGATCCATCGACGACTTACTCCATCCAAGGACAACCATAAAGCTATGATCGGCGAACCACCCCCGAGCCAATACGATTGGCGATTTAACTTTTTGGGATTCCCCATTCGCGTGACTTGGCTTTTCTGGCTCATCACCGCAGCCCTGGGCTACAGCATCGCCATGAGCGCCAACCAACTCTTCTCGCGTATCGGCCAATCCCCGGGTATCGCGCCACTGCTAGCCATCTGGGTCGCATGCGTGATGGTCTCGGTCCTGATCCACGAACTCGGACACGCACTTGCATTCCGATACTACGGGATCGAATCGCAAATCGTGCTCTACCATATGGGGGGCTTAGCGATCCCCACGGCCGGCTTTTCCTTCAATCGCTCAGGGGCTCGCTACCGCCTCAAGCACATCGACCACATCGTGATCTCACTTGCCGGACCACTGCTCCAGTTCGCATCGGCGATCCTGGTCGCAGCGATCGCCTATGCCATGGGTGTATTTGTCCCAAGCGCCGCAGACTTCGTCGAGTGGATCAAACCCCGTGGCGTCGAGAATCCATGGACCCAAGGGGACTTGGGCATCGGCAATCCGTGGACTTACACCATGCTGAATTTCTACATCCTAGTAAGCATCTGGTGGCCGCTGCTGAACCTGCTTCCGGTCTATCCCCTCGACGGAGGACATGTCGTGCAGCATACCGCTGCGATCCTTCGCAGGACCGACGGATACAACGAAGCCTACCTCATCGGCGCTGGAGTCGGGTTCCTCGTCGCTTGGTGGTTCTTCCAAAGCGGCAACCCGATCAACGCGCTGCTGTTTTTGTCCCTCGCGATGAACAATGTGCAAGCCATGCAACGCTTCGGTGGTCCTCCAGGATGGTGATCGCAGAAAAAAAATCAAAATTTTTTTGACCTCGAAGCAACCCATTCTCGGCCTCTTGCAGGGCACTTGAGCGTACGCAAAGCGATCGCTCAAGCATCCCTCGATCGATCGCAAAAAACCAAGCCAGAGCCCTCCGATCCTAAGCGCCGCACTACAGGCTTGAGCGCAACGTTTTGTTAGAAAAACCTCCCCCTTAGCGTGCGGTTGAAGCTTCCGGACTAAGGACCGATCTACTGCCTGCACCCTTTATTTTCGTTGACGAAAAAGATCTTGCGACCCTGACGCGAAACCGCAACCCTGGCTCCTAAGCAATCGCAAAATCAATAAGCATGTTTTGCGAACATGCGATTATCGCGATTAATCTTACACTTGTTCGCACAGAAGCTCAGACACGACAAACCTTCTATTGATATCCAGTCGATAAGGCCTCTAGAGTCCAAGCCACATGCCCTCTTGAGGTTCAACATCCTGAAAAAAATCGTTTCATGTTTGTGGAAAAATTGTCGAAAAGATGTTGCATTCAAGTTCGAGTTTTATACAACTACTTGGAACTATGGTGTCCATAGCTCAAACGTTCGATCCTGTCACGGATCGATAGGTCATACGACCAGATCGAAAGTTTGCGGCGAAGGACGTTTTGTTTCGGTTGTCGGGTTCGATCCCTTGAGTCTGCTGCTTCGGACAAAAGGTGTCGCGACAATCATCATGTTTGGTTTATTGGAGGACACAACCGTGGCCAAGAAAAAAGCTGGAGCAACGAAGGTAGCAACCAAGAAGGTTGCAACGAAGAAAGTAGCCAAGAAGAAGGCTGCGAAGAAGGCAGCTGCTCCTAAGAAGGCTGCTACCAAGAAGAAAGTAGCCAAGAAGAAGGCTGCTGTGAAGAAGACCACCACGAAGACCCCTTCGTAATCGCGTTGCTCTTCTAAGTAGGACTTCCGCTCTGGCGGAGTCTCTTTCAATCCATGCAACCGCTGAGCGGCCCAAGGCTCTCAGCGGTTTTTTCGTTTCTACCTATCTCCCCTAACTTCTCCGGTTTCCATCTAACACATCCCCATAAACCCACACCCCATCCAAATAACCATCAACCGACCATGCGGGATTTAGCTCGTGCTCGTGCTCGTGGTCAAACTCCTATTTGCCGATGCTGAACTCCTTGCGAGCACGAGCACGAGCACGAGCACCGTTTCACTGAGCGCGAGTACGAAGCAACTACACAACCCAAGGAATGCCCGATGAGAGAGGAATCACAGGAGGAATCCCAAGAGTTATCCCGAGCTGCCTTGTTTCACGGACCTAACTCTCCCTGGGAAATCCAAACCGCTCCTCGAAGAACACCCGAGAACTCCGAAATCCTCGTCCGAGTCGTGCTGTGCTCGATCTGCGGAAGCGACCTGCATACCATCTGCGGCCGACGACACGCCCAGACACCCGCAATCCTAGGTCACGAAATCGTCGGCCAAATCGTCCAATTCGGACCCTTGGCCCCACGCACGGATCTGGCAGGAAACCACCTGCAAATCGAAGATCGCATCGTATGGACCATCGTCGCCAACTGCGGTAAGTGCTTCTTCTGCCAACACGACCTGCCCCAAAAGTGCATCCATGGATACAAGTACGGACATCAACAAGTCCAAAACGGTAGCGCATGGCACGGAGGGTTTGCCTCCCACTGCACCCTCATGGCCGGAACCCATATCGTCAAACTCCCCGAGCAGATCGACGAGCGATCGGCTGCACCCTTAAGCTGCGCAACGGCGACCATCGCCGCTGCGATCCGTACCGCAAACCTCGTCGGCCACGAAACGGTCCTTGTCCTAGGAGCCGGGATGCTCGGCCTGACGGCCTGCGCTTTTGCCAACAGACAATATCCCTGGAATGTGGTTTGTATCGAACGCGACCCCCATCGCCGGCAATTGGCCAAACAGTTTGGTGCGACCAGCACGGCCGAACCGAACTCCATCACGCTCGATCCAAACGACTCGATCATCCCCTACGGTTTTGATGTCGTCCTGGAATGCTCCGGTACCAACGACGGTGCCCTCGAAGCCCTCCGCCTTGCTCGTACCGGTGGACGTATCATCCTCGTCGGGGCCGTCTTTCCCTCCCAACCGGCTCCAATCGTCCTGGAAACCATCGTCCGCAAACAACTCTCGATCCACGGCGTCCATAACTACCAAAGCCAAGATCTACTGGCCGCCGTCGAATTCATGACCAAGCACCACCGGGACTTCCCGTTCGCACAACTCATCGAGCATTCCTACGGGCTCGAGGAGATCCAAAACGCGATCAACTCGGCTCAAGACCCACGGAATATCCGAGTCGCCATCCGTCCCTAGCCGCCTCGACCTCCCGAAGCACCTTTGCCACCCTTTGACGATCCTCAGGCCGAAATCGGTGGAACGGATCGGCCAGAAAATCTTCGCAAATCCCCAGCAGCGATACTCCGCACTTGGTCCCCTTGATGTGCCTCGATGCGTACTTGCCTACGTCATAAATCCGCTGCAAGCTTTCGATCTGCCCCTGCAACAATCGACTTCCGGCTGTATCCTCTCGAACAACCGACTCGATCAGACTCACAAACAAGTTCGGATACAAATTCGCTCCCCCTGCGACCCCTCCATCGGCTCCCAACTCCATAGCCCTTGCCAACAACGCCTCAGGACCAATCATGATCGACCAATCGGGGCGCAATCGCTTAAGCCCCACGGCACGTTGAAAGTAATCCATGTCCCCACTGCTATCCTTCAATCCAACAATCTGGGAATGCTCGCTCAAAGCCTCGAGCGTTGGTATCTCAAACCATACCTTCGTCAGCGAAGGGATGTTGTAGAGCATCACCGGCAGTGGCAACTCCGGAACCAATTGATCGACGTAATACTTGAGCTCCGTTTGACCGGCAGGGAAATAATAAGGGGTCGAGAGAACCAAACCCGACGCCCCACTCGCGGCCGAATGCTCAGCCAATCGCACCGTCTCGACAAACGACGTATCGGTGATCCCTACGAGAACCGGCACCCGAGCAGCCACCGCCTCGACCGTCCTGGCAACGACCTCCTGCTGCATCCGATGACTCAAACTCGGCGCCTCGCCGGTCGTACCCAATACAAACACCCCACCGACCCCACCCTCAATCAAATGATCGACCAATCGCCCGAGCCCCTCGGTGTCCAAACGGTCCCGGCCCGTCATCGGAGTGATCATCGGAGGTATCAACCCAGAAAACTTCTGCTGTGCCATCATGCCATCTCGCGACAAAAATAAGGTATCGTAAACCAACACTAGGACCTGACCGCCTGCCTCAATGCTCCGGCGAACAACGGCCGATCGGCTACCGACTCACGGGGGGCCAATTATAGTCCCTCTCCCAACCATTTCGGCACCCTCTTCATTTCACAATCGTCAAATGCACAGCGGTATCTTGATCCTCTGCAATGCCTTCCTCCTTTTCCTCATCCAACCCATCCTAGGCAAATCCCTCCTACCCAAATGGGGCGGGACGGCACACGTTTGGACCACGTGCCTGCTGTTCTTTCAAACCGCACTGCTGGCTGGATATCTCTACGCTTGGAAAATCGACAAAAAACCGAGCCTCTCGGCCCAAGCCACCCTCCACGCAGCCCTATGGGCAATCTCCGCGACCCTCATCCCCGCTCTGGCCTTCTTCCCCACAATGCTCCCCGAACTCACAGAATTTCCAACCCTGGCTATCCTCCTGGAACTGACCCTGCGCATCGGTCTACCCTTCCTTCTGATGGCCAGCACCAGCTCACTCCTCTCGGCTTGGCATTTCCGAACCTCACACACCCAACACCCCTACGCTTGGTACGCCCTTGCCAACCTGACCTCCTTGGCCGCATGCCTGCTTTACCCCATCGCGATCGAACCTTCGATCGCCTCCTCGAGCCAACAAAACCTCTGGATGCTCCTTTACGGATTGCTCGCCCTGGGCATGATCCTGCACTCTTTAAACATCGCCCGTCGCTCAAAAGACATCCTGCCCCGAGATCCGATCGCATCGCCTGCAAACCTACCAAGAACCCCTTGGCTTTGCCTCAGCCTGTCGGCTTGCTCCTCCATCGTTCTGGCTGCGACCACGAACCATGCAAGCCAAGCCGGCATGATCGTGCCGGGGCTCTGGGTGCTCCCTCTTGCGCTTTACCTAGCCTCCTGGTGGCTGGCCTTCTGGCACCCGATCTTTCAATCCTGGATCGCTCAAACAGGCCTGTTTTACCTTGGCTCCCTATGTGGATTGAGCGCCGTTGTCTTGAAACTGTGGCTCCCCTGGTACGGCCTGGTCGCTTGCTGCATTGCCGCACTGGCTTGCATCGCTCTTGCATGCCATGGACTGATCTACCGACTGCGTCCCTCGGCCGAATCGATGCCCGGCTACTACCTGCAAATCGCTCTGGGCGGAGCGCTGGGCTCGCTCTTCGCCTCGGTGATCGCTCCTTGGTGCATGAACGACTACTACGAACTCCATGCAGGGATCGCCCTAGGTGCCCTGGCTCTTGCTTGGTTCCACTCCCGAGATCTTTACCCCAAACTCTTCCATGATCCGATGGCTCGCCGGTTCTCCTGGCCCCTGACGATCCTGTGCCCAACACTCCTGCTGGCCGCCATGTCCATGCTCCTGGGGACCCCAAGCATCGAAGCTTGCATCGATAAAAAAAGGGACTTCTACGGCGTCGTGACCGTTATCGAAAACCAAAAACAAGGAATCCGTGCCATGCTCCACGGACGTATCCGACATGGCACCGAGCCCCTCGAGGGCCCCTTGCACACCGACCAAACCACCTACTACCAAAGCGACTCAGGGGCAGCCCTCGCATTCGGCTGGTGCCAGAGCCACTTCTCCCAACCACTGAACGTCGCTGTCCTTGGACTCGGCACAGGATCGCTATCGCTCTATGCCCGCGCTCAAGACTCCATGCGTTACTACGAAATCAGCCCCGCAGTATGCCAAATGGCTGAAAAACACTTTCGCTACCTAAGCTCCCATCGCGGTTTGACCGAAATCCGAGTCGGTGACGGCCGAAAACTCCTCGAACGCGAAACCCTCAAACCCGATACACCGGCACACCACCTGATCGTTGTCGACGCTTTCTCAAGCGACTCGCTTCCGATCCACCTGCTGACGACCCAAGCCCTCGAACTCTACAAACAACGCCTTGCCCCCGAAGGAATCCTGGCGCTGAACATCACCAACCGAAACCTCGACCTCGCACCCATCTTGTTTGCGACGGCCAAACAAGCCGCCCTCAAACCCCTACTGGTCGAATCAAAACTCTCACCCTTCGAACCGCCAACCAGACAAGTCCGCTGGTTGCTGTTGTTCCCACAAGACGCGACCCTCCCGGCCTGGCCCGGTGCTCGGGACCAACTGGCCCCCTCGATCCGCTCCTCGGGTAGCACCACCTCGAACCGACCAATATGGACCGACGATTTCGCTAGCCCCCTGCACGCGATGCGATGGTGACCTAACGTATCAACTGCGGCCTGTTGTGCTCGACGACAAACTCGGCTCGGGTCTGAAGTTCCGCTCCTGGACGGTCGACATACTCGACAGTCCGGTAAAAGGTTTGCCACTGGCCCTGGGTCACCCTACACGAAACATAGCCGCGCTCCGCATTGTGGAACTTGATGAACGGATTCTCCCGAAACAACTCGTCTTCCTGCTTGCTCTTGGCATACCCGTTGCCCCCCGATGAAATGCTCGTCCCGACAAACTCCACGGCCACCGGAGCGGCATCGAGCTTATCAAAGTCCTCATAGAGCTCGTTGGCCCAATTGCTGTGAATATCGCCCGTCAGGACCACCGTATTGGCCTGCTCCATCTGCTTGAGATGACCCAAAAGCCGCTTGCGCGGCGCATCGTACCCAGACCACTGGTCCATGCTGTAAAGCTTCGACTCACCCGAACTGCGCCCCACACGACCGACCATCACCTGCTGGCCCAGTACATTCCAACGCGCTTCGGATTCCTGAAGATGTGCAAACAACCAAGCCTCCTGCTGCGAGCCGAGCATCGTCGACTTCGGATGCATCGCTCCCCCATCGAGCTTCTTGGCACCATCCCCATTGGGCTGATCGGATCGGTACTGCCTGGTATCGAGCATCGCAAAACTCGCCAACTTCCCATAAGCGATATCGCGATACAACTTCATGTCCGCACCGATAGGCATGGAACCAACTCCTAGCGGCTGGTTTTCATAATAGGCCTGATACGCATTGGCGCGGCGAAGCGCAAACTCGCGAGGATCGACCCACAACTCCTCAGAGATCAAACCCGCACAATTGTTGTCGAATTCATGATCGTCCCATACCACCAACCATGGCGCATAAGCATGAGCGGCCTTGAGCTGCTCGTCGGACTTGTACAAACCATAGCGATTGCGGTAATCATCCAGGCTGACGATCTCCGGACTGTTGTGCGTGCGCAATGAACTCCGACCAGGTGCCCCCTCGTAGATGTAATCACCCAAATGCAAAATCAAATCGAGCTCCTCGCTGACCATGTGCTCGTAAGCCGTATACAATCCCGACTCGTAATGCTGGCACGAGGCAAAAGCGAACCGCAACTCGTCGACCATCTGCTCGGATCCAGGAGTCGTTCGCGTCCTTCCGATCGGACTGCTCGCATCCCCACTGTGAAACCGATACCAATACCATCGGTTCGACTCCAATCCATGCACCTGAACGTGCACCGAATGCCCCAACGCCTCGGTCGTCAAGACCTTGCCACTCTTGAGAATCGTCTTCATCGATGGATCGTCGGATAACTCCCAAACCACCTCGATCGGCCCCTTGGGGTTTCCCCCAATGTTCACCGGATCGACCAACAACCTCGTCCATAGTACCATGCCGCTGTTGCTCGGCTCCCCCGATGCAACCCCCAAGGTAAACGGATCGCTTGCCCAAGCGGTCCTGGATCGAACCGCTCCTGGCGCGATCTGCGATGCCAATGGCAAAATCGCAAGACTCCCGCCAGCCATCAAAAAATCTCTGCGACTTGCGACGAATTTTTCCGCTAACTGCCAGTCTTTTCGGGTCCCAAAAATTCGCGGTCGCATGATAAAATCCTCTAGGAAATTTCTTCTCAACAGGGCAGGGGAGTCTTACCCAAGCTACCCGACCTGTTATACCCTAACCTGTCGATCCAATTCAAGAAACAGAAGATGAAGCTATGGCCAATTATTCTTACTTAGACCTCGCCAAGATGATCGACCACTCCCTACTGGTCCCCACCTTGACGATCGAGGACCTCGAGCGAGGAATCGATCTAGCCATCGCTTACGATGTCGCCAGCGTCTGCATCATGCCCTACTACCTCAAACTCGCCTCGAACCGTTTGGCCGGTTCCAACGTCAAATCCTCGACAACCATCGGATTCCCTCACGGCGCCAATCGCCCCTCGATCAAACGGCTCGAAACCATCGCCGCTCTGGATGACGGCTGCCAAGAACTCGATGTCGTCGTGAACATCAGCCAAGTCCTGAGCCTCCAATGGGATTTCGTCCGCGACGAAATCGCGATGCTCACCGATCTGGCACACCAAGCCGGCCAGAAAATCAAAGTCATCTTCGAAAACTGCTACCTCAAAGACTCCCACAAAATCGAACTCTGCCGCATCTGTAGCGAGCTAGACGTCGACTGGGTCAAAACCTCCACCGGATACGGCCCCTCAGGAGCCACCATCGAGGACCTCAAGCTCATGCGGGCTCACGTCTCTCCGGAGGTCCAAGTCAAAGCCGCCGGGGGCGTACGCGATCTGGCTACCCTCCTGGCCGTCCGAGATCTGGGAGTCTCTCGCTGCGGTTCGAGCCGCACGCGAGAACTACTCGACCCGGCCCGCGCTTCGCTCGGCCTAGAACCCATCGTCATGCACAATACAACCACCGGAAACAACCAAAACTACTGATCGTACGCGAGGCCTGACCGTAAGGCGGGGCTTTGACCCGCCTGTGAGATTGGCAGGAATAGACTCGCTCGGGTCGGAGACCCAAGCTACGTTGGCTCCTCTAGCCTCTATGCTCTAGCCTCTAGCCTCTAGCCTGCTTGGTCAAGGCTCGCTGCAGATCCAACAACGCATTGCGCTCGTCGTGCGAGGTCCGATGTCCTAAACCCAGGATACCCCCAGAAGCCTCCGCAATCCGCTTGGCTCGCTCGATCGTCGCTTGCCGCAAAACCTCCAGACTCGACTCGTCGAGCTCCCTGGAAAGCGCCTCGGCATAGGCGATCCAAGCCTCAACCATCGACTCGCTAGGACGCTCGTCGAGCCAACGGCTGAGCAAGCGGTACGATGGGGTCCCATAGACGATCCCGTCCTCCTCGGCCGCCTTGAGCAACGCTGCGAACTCCCCCTGGGAAACCTTCGTGTCTGCCCACGCCAAACGGACCAACGGTAAAAGCGCAAAGGCTGTCATCGCCGAGGGGCCCACCCCAAGGCGCTCGAGCCGCGCGAGCACCTCGGGATCCTTGACCCCTGCGGCCTGCTGCAATGCATCTTGCCTCTGCTGCTGCTCTCCGAGTTGAACTTGATCAAGAAACTCCAAGAGCTCCTGGTCCCGATCGGCAAAAAACGCATCGTGCATCGCCTGACGCTGTTTATCCAATGTCTGACTCATGACCGTCTGCTCCACGACGAGGAAAATACCTTATGCCTAAGCCCACGAGAATCATCAACCCACCGACCCAAGTCCACCAACTCGGAGCCCGATAGTCCGGATCCCCATGACGCACCCAATGCACCCACACCGGCAATAACACCGGCTCTAAAAGTGTAATCAAACTCGCGATGTGACTCGGGGTCGTTCGCAAGCCCTGCGCAAAAAGCCAATAAGGCATCCCCATCTGCAAGACCCCTATCCCAATCAAAAGCGGCCACATCCATCCAGTCGGATGCTCCACTCCAAAACTCCAAACCAACGGAAACATCACCAAAGCAGTCACCAGATGGTTCAACGCGATGAGCCAAGCCGAATCCAAATGCCTCAACGATCGCAAGGACAATATCACCCCCGCATAAAGCACACCGCTGGCTAGAGCCAACCAAGGCGACCACCACCGATCCGATGGACTCGACTGTGCATAACTCATCTCCATGACCAAAAGAAACAACACCCCTGCGATGCACCATCCCAACATCCACCAATCGCTTCTGAGCGTCGGCTCGCGAAACCAATAAACCGTCGCCAACGTCACCCAAACCGGCGCTAGATTCTGTAGCCAAATCGCATTGGCCGGCGGCCCGCTGACCAACGCGGTCAAATAGGTCCAATTCATCATCGCAAAACAGATCGTCATGGGCAACAACTGCCATACCCATGTCACCCGGCGCACCAACGGCACCAAAATGCAAAGCGCAAAAACCGCTCGCCAAAACGCTAAGGTCGCCCCGCGATACTCCAAGGGCCATCGATCAAACTCCGGCGATCTTGCAAAAAAAGCGCTCGTGCTCCATAGCACCGCCGCCATCACGCATAAGAACGGACCCCAGCCAAAACCGCCAATCCAATCAGAAAACTTTGGCGTTTCGCCCGATACTCGATCCGGTGGCTTCATACAGAATTAGCAGTCCAAAGTGCCCCTAGGAAGAACTTAGTTTTCAAACGCCCGTCGCGCAATACGCAACTTGGCAGATCGACTCCGAGGATTCGCATCGGTCTCGGCTTGCGTGGCTACCAACGGTTTTTTTGTCAAATTCTCTAACCGCGAATCGTCGCGTATCGCATTTTTGACCATCCGATCCTCCAGAGAATGAAAGGAGATAACCGCCAACCTACCGGCCGGCTCAACCCCGCAAGGCCCAGCCGACAGGGGCTCGAGGCTGGGAACCGCAAGCAACCCTGGTAGTCTGGCCAATCCAGCCTCGACATGCTCAAGCTCCCGATTGACCACGATCCGCAACGCCTGAAACGTCCGTGTCGCCGAATCGACCCGACCATGCACCCGACCAGGTACCACGCGATGGATCAAATCCGCAAGCTGCTTGCTGCTCATGATCGGTTCGCTGCGATTCTGCTCGACAATCGCCCTGGCGATCCTCCGACTCAATCGCTCCTCTCCAAACTGATAGATCGCATCGGCAATCTCCGTATCGCTGTGCTGCTGCAACCACTTCCAAGCCGGTATTCCCACCGTCATGTCGAAACGCAAATCCAATGGAGCATCAAGCCGAAACGAAAAACCACGCTGCGTGTCGGCTAACTGATCGCTCGATAACCCAAGATCCAACAAAATCCCATGCACCCGAGGAATCCCAAGCACCCCGAGCAAATCCCCTAAATTGCAGTAGGAGCCGCATGCCAACGTCAATCGACATCCCGAAGGTAGCTCCAGATCCTCAAGCCCCCATCGACCTCGCTCCCCGAGATCCATAACTCCACCGACTGATGTCCGAGGGTACTGACTATGCGCAGAAACGAATTCGCGAATCGCTCCAGGATCGCGGTCGATCCCAAGAATCCGATCCCCCGAGCCAAGCCGCTTGGCGATCTCGAGCGTATGTCCACCACCCCCAAAGGTACCATCGACAATCACCAATGGGGCACGGCCTGGAATCTCAGGACTCAATCCCCCAAGCCACTCGCGGAGAATCGGTTCGAGTAGTACTGGGATATGGATCGAAGGCATAAAAGAAAAAAAAGGCCGGTCGGGGAAGATGCACTGGGTTTCAAGGTCCCGGTGGCATCAATTCCACCGCTCCCTCCATCGCAGCATGCACTCTGATATTCCATTCAACGCGCCGTGCTGGTAAACCGAACCGATAAAGTTCGATCCTCTTCGAGCGTGCGTGACAGGCGTCTCTCGGGCAACCCCCTCTGCTTAGGAAGTTGACGCTCTGAGCCCGTGGCCGCGAGACTCAGTTGCTACCCAAAAAAAAGCCTCTCACATCGCTTCGATGGTCCAAGCATCCCACCTCCCGACCGGCTGGGGTTCGAGCTGTAGTTTGTCCCCTTACGATAACCGAAAGGGGGGCAGATTGACTACCTATTTTTTCCGAATTCTCTCCCCGCAACCCCCAAAAACCCGAGCGATTTGCTAGCATTTTTATTGATAAATCGACCCTCGCCCAATCCGGCCGTCGGCCTCTAGACTCCCTAACCAATGACCCGATATGGACTTAAGCTACATCGGGTCGAAAGCCTGATTATGGCCATTACGGCATTAAACGTACTACTTCTGATCCTGGGTGCCATCGGATTGCTCCTGATCTGGCTGCTGCTCCGCCCCGGAAAGTACTCCCCCTGGGAACGTATACTCTACGGGCCGATCTACGTGATGGCCCGCTATCTCTGGAAAGCCGAAATCTTCCGACAAGATCCAGCGAGCGGGAAATGGGAACCCTCGCCATGCCTGATCGCCGATGCGTCCGACCTGCTCGAACCAAATCCAGCAAACCCAAACCCCTACTTCGGAACCTGCAAGCATCGTGGCGCGGTGCTCGTGGCCAACCACCGCTCTTCGGTCGACCCATGCTTTATCCAACTAGCCGCTGGCGATCGGGTCCACTGGATGGTCGCAGGCGAGTACTTTAAAGTCCCTCTTGTCGGCCAACTGCTTCGATCCTTTCAATGCATCCCAACCAACCGAGGGGGAATCGACACCGCGTCGACCAAACGCGCGATCGAATTGGCCAAACAAGGTCGCTTTGTGGGTATGTTTCCCGAGGGACGCATCAACCGTACGGATCAGGATTGGATGTCGGTCCGCCCCGGAGCGGCGCTCGTGGCCCTGCGAGGACGCGTACCTTTGATACCCATCTGGATCCAAGGCGCTAGGATGGGCAAGTCGGTCGTTAGCCCCCTTTTTATGCCCACCTCGGTCAAGGTCTTTCTGGGCAACCCTGACTATTGGGGGCTCGAACAACTCGAACTCCAAGACGGACGATCCGATCGCCAAATCGCCGACCAATGGATCCAACGCGTCCTGAACGACTGCGTTCAAAACGCTAGCGGCCGCTGCAAATCGATCGAACTGGCCGGCTCAAACTGGCTCAATGCCACGGAATCTTCAGCAAATAATCCAGACCCTCAGACGGATACCACCGGCTCGCAAGATCCGACCCCATGAGACGCCCGAAACGCTTCCTTTAATCCTCGAGCGTCCAGTCCTCCTGGCCGTTTCTTGTGATCATCGCCGCCAAAACACTCGGCTTGCAATGATTCGACACAAAGAGCGTTCGGCCACAAGCAAACAAAACCATCGCGCCATTGCGGTGGTGGGATCGGATCTCGTTGTCCATGGCCCAAGCCCTCGGGTCGTTGATCCCTCCGGACTGCTCGAAGATGTTGCTCCCGTTGATCCACTCACCATCCGGACCGCCCGTGTCCTCGGCTACCGCCGCGGTGAACGTCAGACCATCGCGTATGTCCCGAAACTTGAACGGCTGGTTGTACACAAACACACCGTTGTCGGTGTTGATACGCGTGGTGATCCGCTGTCCGTAAAGCCCACCATAGTCGGTCTTGCCCGATTTACCCTCAAGCATCGGAACGCTCGGACAGACATAGGTCGCCACGTTGGTCTTGCGCGCCCTGGCATTGATCGGATGGTCGAAAGGATGATCGAAATCGACCAACGCATGGACGTTCTGCGCTTCCATGTAAGGCAAAATCAGCGCAGACCACGCATAGTTCTTAAGAAAACTCGGGCCATTGAACGGACGCCACTGCATGCACCCAGGTGGCAACGTCCGAAGCACCGAATGGTAGTTGTGAAGCGCTAAACCTACTTGGCGAAGGTTGTTCTGGCATTGCGCCTGACGGGCCATTTCGCGCGCACTTTGAACCGCAGGCAACAGAAGCGCAGCCAGAATGCCCATGATCGATACGACGACCAACAACTCAACGAGCGTCACACCCCTGGGCATCACTCGCCGGTCCGCCAAACGGTTCGCCCGAAGGTTCACCCGTACTGAAATTCTAGATCCCATTCCAATCACAACACCCTATCGCTCAACGGCATGGACTCGCCGAAGATCTAACGTTGCGCCAAGAGGTGCAACGTGTTCTCCGATGCACCGACGTTCCGATAGGGTATCGTAATTCGCTCAAACCGGCCAGATCCACCAAGGAATCAAATAACCGACTCGCGCCAACTCTAAATCACCCCGCCATGGGTCCTGTAAGGACTCATGTGGTCAGGCTGATCGAGGAACCAAAAACGTTCCCACTCCTGAACCATCGCCCTGAGGTTTTCCGAAGTGAAAATCAACTGCTCGGCTCGGCGGCCAGGCAGCGCGGAGTAAATCGGTATGGCACATCCGACCATCGGTACGGTCGCCATCGTCAACAACAAGCACATTAGTATTCGACGTCGCATCGGTTCTCACTCCGTGAACAAGCTATCCTTGTGTTCCTGCCTCCGATTCCCCCAGGCTCTCGTCGACCATAGACCCCTCCTCATCCTCCGACACAACCTCCAGTTGCCCAGATGCTACCGCGTCGCGAATGGCTTGGGCAAGCGGTGTAGTGCCTATAGCATTGACCCGCTCCTCCATGACCTTCCCAGGCTTGAAGCTCACCACGAACTTTTCGGGGACTTCTACCTGCCTGCCCGTCCGCGGATTTCGCGCCTTCCTGGCCGCCCTGGGACGCACCTGGAAAACCCCAAAATTCCGCAACTCGATCCGGCCCTCTTCCACCAACGTCTGAACAATCGAGTCGAACGTCTTCTGGACGACCTGCTTGATCTGCTGCTGATTGAGTCCCGTCTCATCGGAAATCGTTTTCACGATCTCTTTCTTTGTCACAACAGAATTCCCCGCACTTCAAGGCACCCTAAGTCTTTTACTAGTTAGACTTTAATGCCGAAAAGTCTAGGTCGCTATTCCGTAGCCGTCAAGGTATTCCCAAACGGGATCAACCCTGCCGACCGGACAATCCAGACGATCGTTATGGGTCTTTTCGGTCATACAACCCGCAAATCTTCACTCCGAAACCAAAACCTAACCACTTTTTCCTAGTCCAGAAAAAAGCATAAGTTTTACTGTTCAAGCGATCCTGACCCCTTCTGGCCTGGAGTCCGACCCGAAGTTTTTGCTATGAATCCCTCCAAGCTTTCCCCAATCGTACCCCACTTCATTCGATTCCCCAGGTGCGTATGTTGCCCTACCAGCCTCGGCTTGCATCCCAAGGAACCCTTTCGGGTATCCTCGTCCTTGCGCTCCTCTCGCAAGGCTGCATCGATGGCCCGTTCTTCCAACTCAAAAAACTCAACCCGTACATCCAAAACCAATGGAAACAAGACCGCGAGAAAGTCGTCGTCTTCTCCGAACGCATCGAGGAGCTTCGCCTCCTACGCACCCAATTTGCCTCGATGGAACCCCAGGAACAAAACGACTGGATCTCCAAACTCGGACAAATGCTCAAAAGCGAAACGAGCCCCGAAATCCGACGCGAAACCGTCCTGACTCTCGACCCCGTCAAACAAAATCCCCAAGCCCTTGAAATCCTGACCCCACTTGCCAAAGACAAGAACGAAAAAGTTCGCTTGGCCCTCGTCTCGACCCTTCGAAACACCCAAACAGAATCCTCCACCAATACGCTCATCGCCATGGCCTCCTCAGATCCGAGCAACAACGTCAAACTCTCCGCCACACGCGCCCTGGGAAGCCACAACTCGGATGCAGTCAAACCATTCCTCGGTGCCAAACTCGACGACCGGAATATCGCGATGCGATTCCAAGCCTCGCAAGCTCTCGGGGAACTGACCGGCAAACGTTACGGAGGCGATATCGATGCCTGGCGACAGTACCTGGCCGGTCAAGATGTCCCCGAACCCGAACTCTCCCTGGCCGAAACCCTCGAATCGATGCTGCTGCTTCGATAGCAACCACGGGTCCTTGGCCCAACCCCGGCCACATCGTAAAATTCCCTAAAAGGAACTCACCGATGCTATCGACCTGGCCCTGGCGATCCGAATCCCAAGCGGTCTTCTGGACCGACCGTCTTGACCATTTCTCATCGACCGCCAAACTCGATCCCCAAGCCGTGCGGCTCTCGGCCCACTGGTGCCTTCTGTGGGACCGACAAATCTGCATCGAACTCGTCGGAGATGCACAAGACCAATTCGAAATCGCGGCGCTTCATACCCGATCGCTCAACGCCGAATCGTCAGGCAAAACACCCTTCTGGGAACACCCCACCCTGGTCGTTCAAACCCTCGAACGCTTCGAGTCCCTCCACCCCATAACCGAGATAACCGAGGACCCCGGAAACCAAACCCGAAATGCTTTTTCCAATCTCATTTTGGAAATCATCAAGCAGGAAACCCAAGCATGCTTGGCTGACTCCCATCAACTCGGTCGCGACGGGTTTCTCTCGCAAACGGCCAAGCTGGCCGATCCCGAATCGCTGTTCCTAACACTCGATGGCAAAAAAGTCGATTCCAGCATTCAAACCCGCTACTGGGGACACTGGTTCCCCGGCCTGTCCAATGACGATCGCAAAATTTGCGACTGGCTTGCGGCTCTCCCGGGCGCGATCGACGCCGATATCCCAGAGGTCGTCCGACGCTTGGAAAATCCATCGAGTCCCACCGCGCTGCCGGGCGCTGTAACCCTAGGACGGCACGATGTCCTCCACATCCTCTTGGGACGTGGACTGCTCGACCAAGACGAAGCTTTCGTTATCGGCTTTACCATGGGCAATGCTTCGCAATACCGCGATGACGATGGAATCCTCATGCGCCAAGCTCTAGCCCATTGGTACCCGGAACCCTTCCGTATCGGTGGCTCCAAACTCCAGGTCTTCGACCTAGGAGTCCAAGCAGGCAAATCCATGGGAATCCCCGACATCGCTCAGATCCCCATCGAAAATCTCGGTTCCCGGTCCCTTGCCGACGCTCGCCAAGAACTGCAAATCTCCACCGACTTGCTGCGAAGCTTCTACCACCAGGAAAAGCAATCGATCCGAAACTCGCTCGAAAGCGGCAGACTCCCGGGATAAAACGCCGAATCAGCCCCGAATGGCGTTGAATTAAAAGCGGAACGGCGCAAGCCGTCCGTTGAAAAACATTGCGATATCGAGGACATTCCATCACTCACCGGAGTGCTTGCGCACTTCCGCTTCCACTAATTCAACGCCCCACCCGGATCGCCCGGCCTTGAGCCCAAACCAGGAATCCAAGTCCCCTCATCGAGATTGCTCGTGAGTATCTCAACCTCCCCATCCCTGGGCCCGGGCAAGATCGCCAGAAAACCGATCTCAGGTCGAGCGGCACAAAACTCCAAGGCCCCCTGGACTCCCATGACATACAACCCCGTGGCCAAGGCGTCTGCCCAAGCCGCATAAGGATGCAGCACCGTGATGCTCAAAGCTCCCTTCGCAGGCCTGCCTGTCCTCGGGTCGATGATGTGGCCATACCGCTGCCCCTTAAAATAAAAGAACTGGTTGGCCGGTCCACTTGTTCCCAAAGCCCGATCCCTGAGGACCAGCGTACCGAGAATCCTCTCGGCTTGCTCCGGATGACGTACCGCAATCTTCCAACCTGACTCGGAACCTTCAAGCAACTGCTTGCCATAAGCGCTAATGCTGCTCTTGCCACCATGGATCGCAAAATCCTCGACACCCCGATTCCGCAACATCGAAACCGCCTGGTCGATCGCATACCCCTTGCCGATCCCCCCAGGATTCACAGCCACCGGTCCGGAAAACCTCACCCGTCGACCCTGGCGATCCATTTCGATTTGCTCCGATCCTACCCCCGAAAGCAAATCGGCAATCTCCTGCTCGCCGGGTAGGCGCCCCCGACGGCTCGAAAAACCCCAAGCCTCCGATAGCTTCGCCGCCGTCATGTCGAAACAACCGGCCGTTTGCTGATGGATCTGAATTCCTAACTCGAGCATCTCAAAGGTCGGCAACGAGACGTCAACCCAAGTCTCATGCCCCCTGGCATTCAATCGGCTCAGGTCGCTCGTCGGGATATAGATGCTCAAGAGCCGCTCGAGCCATTCGATCAACTCCAATGCCTCGACGGCGACCTCTGGACCATGCTCGGGACGCTCGGGATGAAGCAGCACGTCGAATTGACATGCCATGGCTCTGCGGGTGAACTCCAACCAAATCGGTTCGCGACGATGCATCGATTCTCTTGCCTAACGATTCGGACGGTTCGAGTTCCCAGGGCGGCGACTGCGTTCTCTTAACACCCTGCGAATCTCCTTGGGATCCAACAAATCGATTTCATCCTGTGTTTCTCGACGCTGCCGCTCGTAAATCTCCAACAACCGCGATGTGCTGTTGACTCCCTCGGGAATCATCCATGTCGAAATCACAAGCAACTGATCGCTCTGGTCGATCGATTCGAGCAATCGCTTTGGAAACGAGGAGAGCCGACCGGCTAAATCGCTGATCAGCGCATCCTGATTGTCGAGCCTAAAACCCTCTTCGACAGGCCGCGCAGAGTTCAAGGTCATCAATGCGGATTTGACGTCCGTCTCGCGTCGCAAAAAGGGCATATTCGCCATGATCGATGGAAGCAACATGGTCTTGCTCCACTCGTCGAGCACCTCAGCATCGGCCCCTTGAAGGTCCGCTGCATAAAAGATCGCTGCACGAAACGATAACTGCTCCTGAATAAACCGGATCCTTGCGGCCGTCTTGAGCTCCTCCAAAAGCCGACGCTTGCTCGTGGGCATCGTGTCGAGCACGACACCGACCATGCGGGCCGCCAAATTCAAATCCTCGGCGTTGGACTGCAAATCGATTTGCTCCTGGACAGCCTCGAGTCGCTCACGCACCTCCGGCGGATACTTGCCCACCATTTCGCGCGCTCCGTCCAACTTGGCCATCTGAATCGAATTGAGACTCCGTACCCAACTCCGCCGCTCATCGTACGGCCTTGGTACCATCGGAATCAAAACATCTCGAAAATGCTGCTGCAAGTACTCCATGAGTTCCCGATCCTTGGCCAACTCCTCGATCACGGCCATCTCCCCAGCATCGTAGAGCCCGGGCATGTTCGAAGCCACATCCAACCTACCTAACTCACGCCGCCCCTGAAGCCGAGATGCGGTCGCCCCGAGCCCGACCCCGATCGCCAAGGCAAGGGCCAGAGGGACCCACGCATAAGGCATCGTAAACCATCGCTCTAACCGCTTCGAAATCGGAAACTTGCCCCCAAGACTCTCCGACGATGTCACCGCCGTCGCTCCCGAACGCTTCACATCGGCCACGACCATCTCGATCGTCGTCTGCGTAAAACTTTTGCTGTGCGACACCTCAGGCAACTCGTCGAGCAAATCGTAAGCCCTCCGAAGTTCGGCAAGCCGCATCCGAAGCGACTCTTGACCTACGAGCCTTCCCTCGAGCGCAGCAGAATCCTCGGCCGATAATTCTCCATCAAGATACGCAGTCAACTCCTCATCGATCGCGTCCGTATCGCGGTCGCTCATACTCTTTTCCCAAAACCTTCCCCGCTCTAACGGTTGCTCGCTTCCATTTCCTTACAAAGTCTTGGCACTACCCAGTCATTCGTCGCTCGGGCTACTCGTCCACATCGGACTCAGGCTCGCTTCCAGGTACAAGCCCCTCGTGCAAATAGGGCTCCAAAAGATTCTTGAGATTCACCCGTGCTCGCATCAACAACGACTTGACCGCCTGAACGGTCAAACCCATCGTCTCGCCGATCTCTTGATAACTCATCCCCTCGAACTTACTGAGCAAAATCGCAGTTCGCTGACGCTCTCCGAGGGCCTCCAAGGCCAACATTATAACCCGGGATCGCTCCTGGTGATCCATGTTTCTCGTCGGTTGGTAACCACTAGGTGAAACGGCGATGTTCTCGAGCAATAAACCCGAGGTCGAACCATTTTCAGCCTTGGACAACTGATATTCCCTGCGAATCGACAGGTCCCGAACATGGTTGGCCGCCACGTTGTGCGCGATCCGATACAACCAAGTGGAAAATTTGGCGGTGGGAACGTACGTTTTTCGCGACTTGTAAATCCTCAAAAAAACCTCCTGGGCTAAATCCTCGGCTTGCTCTGCATTCCGGGTCCACCCATTCATAAACCGGATGATCTTTCGCTGAAAACGATCGATTAGGTACTCGAACGCGACCGCGTCGTCCTCCTTGACACGCAGCATCAACGCAACATCGGGATCCGAATGCACCCTGAACTCAGCTTGCTCGCTAAGCCCCGATTCTGTGGAGTCGTTTTCAATGGACACAGGCGTTGCCTTCATTAGGTGTGACTCGTTGTTGTTGAACCCAACAACGCGCGATTTGATCCGGGGGCAATCATCGCTCCATGAATCTTTTGATATCCACACAAAACAATAAGAACGATCCGCTCCGAATCGCCATGACTGCTTCGTCAGATTGGCTCGTCGAAAACGGGCAAAAAATTGCGCAAAACCGTATCCTTGGATGACACGCCTGTTGGGCATCGATAAAGGCAACCCGCGTTAGGTGCACCGACTCGACGATCGCTTGCCATATGCTCTACGGCCGTTGTGATCACAAGCACCAACTGACCACCCAACTCAACCCACTGCGGACAGGTCGCCTGTGGGCTACCGACCGTTTGCCACTCCCGCTCTAACAACCCACTGGCTATCCCAACCTGAATGGTTCGCCCGAAGACGGCCTCATCGGGATTATACAACGAGATGATCAAACTCTTGCCATCGAGAGTCATCGTCATCCCATCAGGAACCCCAATCTGATCCTTAAGATCGACGACCAAACGACCCTCGTCGATGGTCCCCGCAGCGATGTCGAGCCGATAAGCCACCACCCTGCGGGTCGGTGAATCGATATCCAACAAATCGACCGCGCCGTCGTCACGCGGCAGGACCACCTTGCCGTTGCTGCAGATCTGATCGCTTCGCAAAGAGATCAATTGGCGGTCGCTGCGACGCCAAAGATACAAACCCGCCTTCTTGGTCTTAAACTCCAAGTCCTTCGTGCCAAAAATCAAATTCCCATCCCAAACCAAGCCATCGTTGATGATCGTCCCTTGGACATGGGAATCGACCCCATCGACCAAGGGCCTCCAACTCCCATCCATCGGGGAGAATATCCCAACGCTCCGCTCGCAACCGACCACGAAATTCCCGCGATCGGTTGGGAACGCAAATCCAGGCCGGCCCGCCAAAGCATAGCTCTGGTTGACCCCCGACTTCGCATCGTAGATGTTCAACGATCCTACCGACGCTTGCGCACCATGCTGGATCGCTACCCAAGAAAATCGATCGGGCCCCAACGGATAAGGCCCCTCAGGAAGGAACCTCAAGGACTCGTTTCCTGGATCGAAAAACAACTCGGCTTGCTCGACAATCACGCTCACGCTTGCTCCTTGTCAAAGGCCGAATCGAAGGCCCGGTGGCTCGGAGAAAAATCCATCCGCTTGACAAAGGCTGCCGCCTCGCGAGCCCCGAACTCGCGATCCATCCCACTGTCTTCCCACTCGACACTCAAAGGACCTTCATAGCCCACACGATTGAGCTCCCGAATGATCTCCTCAAAATTCACTCCACCTCGACCCGGGCTACGGAAGTCCCATCCGCGACGCGAATCGCCAAAGTTGATGTGGCTCGACAATATCCCCGACTTGCCGTTGAGCGTCACCTTCGCATCCTTGATGTGCACGTGATAAATCCGGTCGGGAAACTCCCGGATAAACTCCACAGGATCAACCCCCTGCCATATCAAATGGCTCGGGTCGAAATTGAACCCAAACTCGGGCCGATGCTTCAGAGCCTCCAAAGCCATCTTGGCCGAGTAAATGTCAAAGGCGATCTCGGTCGGATGGACCTCCAAGGCAAATCGTACCCCGCATGCCTTGAACTCATCGAGAATGGGATTGAATCGGTCCGCAAACAACTTGAACCCATCGTCGATCATCGACTGCGGGACCGGCGGGAACGAATAGTTCATGTGCCAAATGCTCGAACCTGTAAACCCATTGACCACCTTGACCCCAAACTTCTTGGCCGCATGCGCCGTCTTCTTCAACTCGTCGGCTGCCCGCTGATTGACCCCCGCCGGATTCCCATCCCCCCAAACATATCCCGGCAAAATCGACTTGTGACGAATGTCGATCGGGTCGCATACGGCCTGTCCGACCAAGTGCGCACTGATCGCATGGCACTCAAGCCCCACCTTCTCCAAAAGATCCCGCTTGGACTTGCAGTAACCTGGGTCCAAATGCGCTTTGTCGACCTCGAAATGGTCCCCCCAGCAAGCCAACTCAATACCGTCGTAACCCGCATCCTTGGTAAACTGAGCCATCTTGCTCAACGGTAAATCTGCCCATTGGCCAGTAAACAAAGTTACAGGTCGTGCCATCTTGCAAAGTCTCCAATTCCAAAGGAAGGTGTGACAAAATAATGAGGACCAAAACCGCTTAAGATAGCATCCAAAGGACGAATGTGACAACCATCCTCGGTTAGAATTGTGCCAATACTCATGTGGCAATCCCCAACCCACCTAAGCCCGCTGAACCGATGCTGACTCGAACCAAACCAACCCACTGGCCAACCAACGCGTTGAACTCAACGCGGATTCCTCATGCGATTACCCTCGGCTTGCTCCTGGCACTCCTGGCCCTGATCCTGACCGAAGGATCCTACGCCCAAAATCCACCTGAAAATCCTGGACCCTCCAAGGCCTTGCCAACCCAAGATCCAAACCCCTATGCCGACCGGATCCAACCCATCCTGGCTAAATACTGCGTCGCTTGCCATAGCCACAACGCACCTGAGTCGAACCTCAAACTACTCTCCCTGGCCTCCATGATCACAGGCGGAGACTCCGGACCCGCACTGATCCCAGGCAAACCCTCCGAGTCCCTGATCCTGCGACGCATCCTCGGTCTCGATGAACCGAAGATGCCCCCCGAAGACTCCGCTCAACCTACCCCCGAAGAGATCGAAACCATCCAGCGATGGATCGAACAAGGTGCCCTCGGGAGCGATCCGTCGAACTCCCTTGCCGATCGATGGAAACGAATCGCTCCGAACTCCAAACCCAACTCGGCGATCACCGCCGCTGCACCCCTGAACCCCAAGCAATCGCTTGTTGGGAAATTCGCACAGATCGAACTCGTCGAACGGGCCGATAACCCCTCGAATCCCACCCGCATCCTTTCGGTCCCGTTCCTCGGGAAAATCTCTCAAATCCGATTGGACCGCGACGCCAAACACGCCGCGATCGCAGGCGGAATCCCCGGGCTCGGGGGTATCGTCCATGTCCTGGAACTCGATCGAATCGCAAACCTAGACCAAGACTCCTCCTCCGGAAAAAGAATCGAAGCCCACTCGGATGTCCTCTACTGCGCCGCGTTGCACCCGAAGCAACCCTGGGTCGCCACCGCAGGCTACGACCGGACCATTCGACTCTGGGACTACAACTCAGGAAAACTCCTGCGCAGCTTCGAAGGACACAACGGCGCTGTTTATGACCTGGACTTCGATCCCTCCGGAGATGTCCTGGCCAGCGCAAGCGCCGACGAAACGATCAAAGTATGGCGCACCGACTCAGGCCTCCGACTCGATACGCTAGGACAAGGCGAAGCCGAACAAATTCGAGTCCGATTCCTGGATCCTACCACGACCAACAACCCAACTGAAAACGACCGCTCTGTTTGCCTTATCGCCACCGGCGCCGACCGCCGGATCCGTCAATGGAGACTCCCCTCGCTCGATCAACCCTCCGTCAGCCCCATGCTCCACTCGGTCTTCGCCCACGAAGCGACCATCCACCAACTGGCCCTCTCCCCAAACCACCTCTATGCATGCACCGCCGCTCATGACGGGACCATCAAAGTTTGGAACACCAAAGACTGGCAACTCATCGAAGACCTCCCACCCTCGAAGGAACTTCTGACCTCCCTGGCCTGGACCCACGACTCGACTGCCATCGAATGGACCACCCTCGAAGGCTCCATCCAAGAGCATTCGATCGCCGATGCAATCCGATCCTTTCAAGAAAAGAAACGCTCAATGGCCCAGGCCACGTCGGATCCCCCCCAAAGCACTCCCTCCCCAATCCAACCCGATCCACCCTCGATCCAAGAATCCGACGCAGGACCTCGCTCGGTCCAAAACCCACAGCTCGTCGTACCGCCGGTCCGAGTCCAAGCCACCCTCGAACCCCAGGACCTAGCCCAAGGAGGCGACTGGTATGCCTTCGAGAGCAAAAAAGGTCAAGTCTGGTCGATCGCTGTCTCCGCCGCAAAAGACAAAAGCCCCCTGGATAGCTACCTGGAAATCACCGACCCTCAAGCCAACCCAATCCTGCGCACGCGACTCCAAGCCGTCCGCGAATCCTACTACACCTTCCGCGGAAAAGACTCGCTGTCGATCGACGATTTCCGACTCCATCGATGGGAAGACATGCAATTGAACGAATGGCTCTACTCAGGAGGCGAAGTCGTCCGACTCTGGCTCTATCCTCGTGGCCCAGACTCAGGGTTCAAAGTCTACCCAGGATTCGGTAACCGTTTCACCTACTTCGGTACCTCGCCGATCGCTCACGCTCTGAACGAACCGGCCTGGATCGTACGCGAACTGGCTCCCGATCAACCCCCGGTGTCCAACGGCCTGCCAGTCTTTCCTATCTTCTACTCCAACGATGATGACCCCATGCGCAAGTCTGGAAAAGACTCCAGCATCGAATTCCTCACCCCCTACGACGGGCGTTTCCTCATCCGACTCCGAGATACCCGAGGCCAATCTGGCACCGACTACCACTACCGACTCTCGATCGTACCTCCGAACCCCAGATTCGACTTCAAACTCGAAACCAACGAACTGACCCTCCGACCCGATGTGGGCTCCGAGTTCATCGTCTCGATCGACCGCTTCGATGGACTCGACGAGGACGTCCAAATCGAATTCGAAGATCTCCCCGAAGGAATCCGCGTGATCCAACCCCTGACGATCGAAAAAGGACAACTCAAAGCCATCGGCCAAATCCGCGCACTGTCGAACAAGCTCTCGGAATTACCCAAAGAATTCGAAATCACCCTCAAAGCCAAATGCCAACTCGGAAATCAAGAACGCATCTCTGAACAAAAACCCAAACTCAAAATCAAAGTCAACCCAAAGCCTACCATGACCCTCAAAATCGTCGGCAAAGACGATCCAGATGAAGCACCACCGATCGAAAAACTCCATATCCGTCCCGGTCAAACCGTCTCGGCTAAACTCGTCATCCAACGCGGAGAACTCGCCGGCGATATCGCCTTCGGCGGCGATGACAGCGGTCGGAATCTTCCCCACGGTTGCTTTGTCGATAACATTGGTCTCAACGGACTCCTGATCCCCGCCGGACAATCGACCCGAGAAGTCTTCATCACCGCCGCTCCGATCGTCCAACCCCAGCGAAGGGTCTTCCACCTGCGAGGCAATGTCGACGGTAACCCAACCTCCCTGCCGGTCGAACTGATCGTCGAATAACTCCCCATGCCCAATCCAAAAATGCTCAAACTCTTCCTTGCCTGCTGCCTCTGTGCGTTGCTTCTTGCCCAAAGTACCCTCGGCGGTACCTCGGCAAGCCAATGGATCCTGGTCGTCAACGGCCAATCTCAAAACTCCCTTACCCTTGCAAACCACTACTGCCTACTCCGGGACATCCCCGCCCGCAACGTGGTCATCCTCAACGATATCCCCAATGCCAACTCGATCTCTATCGACGAGTTTCGAAAACTCATCCTCTCGCCTGTGCTCGAACAAATCGACGCCCGCCAACTGAGCAACCACATCCAAGGCATCGCCTACTCCTGCGACCTACCGACGGCAATCGATCTGCAAAGCGACCTGAAAAACGTCAAAGATCTCCCCAAAGTCCTGACTCCTACAGGCTCGATCAATGGCATGACCTACCTGTTCCGATGGGTCATGCAAAATGACCCGTCTTACATCGGCCCGGATTCGAATTGGTACGCCACCCACGATGCTGCCTCACTTTTGAAGATCCATCAAGGTACCCCGGAATCCATCGAAGAACTCCGAAAATGGATCGACGAAGATCAAAACGAACAAGCCGCAGCAAGACTCGATCAACTCCGCAACGAATCGGCCAACAGCTACCCACTGGATTTCCTCGCCGCACGGCAATGGGCACTGGCCGGCGACTCGAAAAAAGCGACCGTTCGACTCAACGATGCGGTCCGAAAAGGCTGGAGATACCGAAGTGAAATCCTCGACGACCCAAGCTTCGATGCCCTCCGCGAGGACAAAGAATTCCAACGCATCATTTCAAAATGCCCCAACGAAGAATTCAAAGTCCTCCCAGCCAAAGGCTTCGAAGCCAGAAACTTCTTCGCCCCGAACTGCACCGAATCGACCAACCCAAAACACGGAGTCTCCTACCTCCTGTCGATGGTCCTGAGCCACACCGCCAACAACCGCCTGACGATCAACGAGGCGATCACCCACCTGGAACGCAGTAGCCTAGCCGACTTTACCCGACCAAGCGGCACTTTCTTCTTTTCCAAAACCAGCGATGTTCGGACCACCACCCGCGAACCGAACTTCCAAATCGCAATCGATGAACTCAAGAAACTCAAACAAAACGCCCAAATCATCGAATCGGTCCTCCCACCCGTCGGAAGCTCTGTCGCAGGAATCACCTTCGGCGTCTCCAACTTCGATTGGAATCGATCCGGTGCAAAACTCCTCCCGGGAAGCCTCGCCGACAACCTCACAAGCCTCGGTGGCGTGATGCCCGCAAGCAGCCAAACCAAAGCCACCGAACTGCTCCGCTTCGGAGCCGCTGCCGCCTCGGGTACCGTCGCTGAACCTTACGCCCTCCAATTCAAATTCCCTCTGCCATCGCTCCATGCCCACTACGCAAAAGGATTGTCCGCCGCAGAGTCCTTCTACGCGTCCATCCAAAGCCCCTACCAACTGCTCATCCTCGGTGATCCCCTTTGCCAACCCTATGCCACCCCCCCGCGATTCAAACTCTCGGGTTGCAAAGATCGCCAAAGCCTCACCGATAAAATCGCCCTCGAATTCCTTCCGAGCGAAGAAAACAACTCATCCGACTCGGTCCAATTGACCTGGCTCATCGACGGGAAAATCCAAACCCAAACCAACTTCCTAAACAAACTCACCATCGATGTCGCACCAGAAGATCGGGGCGCCCACGAATGGAGATTCATCACCAAAGGCCCCAAACCCATCGAAACACGATGGGAAAAATCCCTCTGGGTCCTTGCCGGCCCCGAAGAGACCCACGTGTCGCTCGATGCTCCCAAACGATGGTCCCGAAAAAATGGCCAACGTCTCAAACTCAAAGTGCCGATGATCCCAGAAGGAACCCAAATCCGACTTCGATTCCACTGGAACACCCTCGAGGCTAAGCACGACGCCCAAGGTCAATTCGAACTCGATCCCGATCGACTCGGCTCAGGCCCAGTTCGACTCCAACCCCTGGTCTGCGATCCGGACGGAAATATCCTCTATGCCGGACTTCCCTCGAACATTTATATCGAAGACTAACCCGATCGAAGAGGAGCCCGCCGAGGTTCGATGGCTGTGTGAACTTCGGCGTTACCGATCATTGACCGAGGCTCTTCGCGGTAACTTGCGGACCGATCAGTCGTATTACTATAATAGATCGCATCGAGTACGAGTACCGTCCAACGCGGCGGGCTGAGTACGAGTACGAGAAGAAGCGCGAAGAATGTGGTGCACCGAAATCGCCGCCGGTGCTTTCCTGACTTATCTAATCGTGGTCTCAGGCGACCATTCATTCTAATGGAATCCGAAATGAACCCATCGAGCGATAAAAACCTTCTGTTCGCCTTGATCGCCCAACATAACGGCTACATCACCATGGAGCAGTTCTTCGAAGCTGCAGCCGTTTGGAACAGGGAACCGAAACGGGATCTTGGGGAAGTTTTGGTCGAAAAGAAATTCCTCGACGAAGTCGAACGCTTCAATATCCAAGGGATTGTCGAAGACCGACTGCGTCGCCAAGGTGGGGTCGATAACACGCTAAGCTTCATCATTGAAAGTGGTAGCGTTCCCCAAGGGGATGCCTTGCCCGAGGACTGGCAAGATAAAATCGATGCGATCACCCAGGTAATTAGCGACAAGACTTCACCGAATCCACCAAACTTCGGAACCCCTGAGGCAAACCGAGGTATCCATCGGTACATCATCCGAAAATCACTCGGGCATGGTGGCCAAGGATATGTCTGGGAAGCCATCGATACGGAACTGAATCGAAGGGTTGCCATCAAGAATATCGTTCCGAGTCTCAGCAGCGATCCAATCCATCAAGAACTCTTGATCGATGAGGCCCGAAAGACCGGTAAGCTTGGTCATCCTGGAATACCTCCGGTATTCGATATCGGTAAAGACGCCGATGGCAAGCCGTATTTCACAATGCAGCTCATCAGCGGTGGAAAACTTTCGGAAAGGTACGGGAATCTCAAGTACGAGTCGATCTCTCGGAGTGAATTCGTCAAACAAATTCGCCCCTTGCTCAGACACCTGATCGCTGCCTGCAACACCGTAGAGTTTGCATTTGATACCGAAGCAGTCATCCACCGAGATTTAAAACCTGCGAATATTATGGTCAACCGTTATGGCGAAACGGTCGTCATGGACTGGGGGATGGGGAAGATCGTCAACGATTCCTCGCAAATCAGCGACGATGCATCTTCGGTTCTCTTTATCCCTATTTCTCCAGGGAGTGGCTCTGAAGAGAGAACCTCCGTCGGGACCATCAAAGGTACCACGGCATTTATGAGCCCTGAACAAGCTCGCGCGGAAAACGACAGGCTCGACCATCGCACCGATGTCTATGGCCTAGGAGCGATCCTTTACTGGATCCTTACTGGCCTAGCTCCGCACAAGGGTACCCGCGATGCTTTGCCCAATATCCAGCAAAACCGATTCCCTAGACCGAGCCAAGCAAGACCTTCGCTTTCAATCCCCCCAGAACTGGAAGCAATTTGCCTTAAGGCGATGGCAGCGCAGCCTGAGGATCGCTACCAAAAGAGCGGGCAGATGGCTGCCGACCTAGAAAATTTCATCGCTGGCGAACCGGTCGTCGCCCTGCCCGAAAACTTACTGCGCAAAACCGAACGGTTCCTACGCAAGCATGCACGAGCCGTGATCGCCTCTCTAATTGGCCTGACATTGGCAGTCCAGGGGCTAGCCCTGGCCAATGGAGTTATCGCAAACAAGAACACACAACTCAAAAATAGTCGTGCCGTCGCAACCAAAATCATGGAGGACCTCGTCGGCGGACTGACCGACAACAGCCTGTCTCAGATCCCTGGCGCACACGAAGCTCGTTTGGAAATATTGAATAAAATTGTACCAGACTTCGAAAAGCTAATCGAGCAGAACCCCGAGTACACCGAACTCAAATTGGATCTTGTCAACGTTTTGATACGCCTAGGGAAAACAGAAGGCGAGATCGGTGAATACCAAGGGGCTATCGAGCACCTGGAACAGGCCGACGAAATCCTTGAGCAAACCAAAAATGTTTCAGACCCTGATTTCATGGAAAACTGGAAGATGGCCTTTTGTGATAAGAGTTACTACCATTCATCAGTGTTCGTAAAACAGAGGGATATCGATCAGGCGGATTCAATCGCTGAAGAAGCTATTGCCATCGCAGAGCAATACAGCGATAGCATCAAGTCCAACGCTGAAAAGACAAAAGAGTTTTCCACGTCCTTCGCAAGACTTTACCGTCAGCGCGCATCGATTCACGTATTGCGTGGAAATTGGCAACAAGCCCTTGATGAAACCATCAAGGCAAGAGGTGTTTTGCAACCGTTTATCAAAGAGCCGTTATCAAAGTTGACCAGCGAACCTGGAAGCGGCAATTTGACTTCAGCGGAGGAAAATGAAATCCTTGGAGTGTTAGGGAATTATGTTCTGCTCTGCGGAGATCAAGGAGACTACGAAATCGTTTTGGATAAATACGAGGATGCTGAAAGATCTCTCTTAGACTCACTCCATGTAGCCAAAATGCTGTCACCGATGCAACTTGGTGCCGATGGAAAAATACAAACAGTCAATAATCTGCGCAAACTCCAGCGGCTCGCTTTGATCACGAAAAACGAAACCAAAGCCGACATGTATTATCAGCGGATGATGGATTCAACCTCGAAGAAAACCTTGGAGTTCCCGATCGTTCAAAAGTATTTGTATTTTGTCGAATGCGACCGAGCGCGGGGATTGGCAGAAATCAACTTGGAGCAAGCAAAACAAGCCCTCGAAAAGGCAAAACAATCGCTCGAAAAAATAGCCAGCGATTCGGATCTTAAAGCGATTCTCAATAGCAAACCCTCGAAAAATGAAATCGACTACTATTCTGTAGCTGCTAAAACGGCCATCACAAGAGCCATCGATGGCAACTCGTCTGAACTGCCATCGCTTGAAGCCGAGAAAGCTGAATTACTAAGTAGAATAGAGGAATCCAAAGCCGGAAAATTGAAAATACGAGAACTCAATTACCTACCTTAGCTATTGAGCTCATGCCTGGAACTTCTTGATCTTTCTCGAGTTCACAACGACAACGACAAGGTCATCCTCTAGATCATCCGGACAGATCGCTGCACCTTCGGATACTGAGCGGGATACTGAGCGGGATACTGAGCGACTGTAAAACCAACACCTTACTATTGCTTTTTTATTGTCATCCGACGGATCAATCACAATGATATCTGGGAATTCCTGGTTTAGCTGCAGATCAAATGCGAAATTGGAAATAAATGCGTCCCCAAACACAATTGCCGTAAATTTGGCGACGGTATCCCCACCTACTTCAGATTTCTTCAAATCCTCAATCACGACGTAAGGTTGAAAATTTGGTTCAAGACTAGCCATCGCTGTTCTCCAATTGTTTTTGTAGGCTTGCTGCCCGCTTCCCCCAAAGCGTGGTCCGACTCAAGTCGGGCTGAAAATCACTACCTTGAGTACAGATCTAATCCTAAAAGATCCAAGCGATGCGATGTTGTCACACGCATCAAAAAACATCAAAAATTCTCAAGTCAAATCCCGCTTGCATTTGTGGTTCTTAAAGAATCAATTTGGATAAGAAAGGGGCTCTTCCGCAGAATTTGTGGGAGAATAAAGATCAATGAGCCCTGACCTGTGGCGTTTTCCTAGTTGCCGATAACCAGCATTGTCCGAGTACGAGTACCGCTTCGCTGATTACGAGTACGACAAACTCCGATTCGCGGTACGATCAATTGGTATGCCTGATCCCGTTGAACAGCCAGCCCAAGGCGCACTGGATCCATGGCCATCTGCGCCGGCCTGTACGCCTACGGCTGGCTGTTCAACGAAATAGGGCACTCTTCCATCTCAGCGGATCGCGATACAACTCTGCAACGGCTTGAGTATGTTCTCGACGACATAACTGTCCATCAACTCCCGCATATGGACCTCTAGCCGATCCAACTCGCCGACAAAGGTCTCCTCAGGCGACAAGGAGTCAAACCGTCGGACCGTCACATACACACTCAATAAGTCCTCAGCGATCTCCGGACCCTTGGTCTGAAGCGATCCGTTGCGAGGCTCAAAGTTGATCCGAGCATGCGTGCGAAATGTCTCGTCAAGCGATATCTGGATGACCGGCTCATAGCACATCACCTGCGATCCGGGCCGCTGCGAAAAACTCTCAAAGGCCGCCGGTAAACCCAAGGCATCGCACAAAAGCTGGTTGTGATTCCCCCGATAGGCAAAGTCAAATCCATACATCAAACTCAAGGCCTCGCAATCCAACCGACTGACCGAGAGCATATAAGGTGCCAATTCGAGCACCTGGCGATGCTGTTCCATCGCCTCTTGGATCGATCCAGGATTGACCATCGAACTGCTGATTCGACGCAACTCGGCCGCTACCCACCGATAGGATCCCTGATCCTTATCCTCCTCCAAGATGAACTCACCCCGCTCGCGCTCATAGAAATGCGCAAGCCTAGGAAAACGCTTCTGCAACTGTTCAAAGAAACCTAGCACCGCATCCCGACCCGTCGGCAAATCCATCTCGGTCTGCAAGGTTACATTCGAATAAAAGTCGTCGCTAAAAGTTCCGTAGGAATCCATGCTCTTGCGTCTCTGCTAAACCACCGAAATTACCAAAATACCAGGTACCCAAATACCCCATGAATGCTCAAACAACCGTCGAGCCGATGTCGCCACAAGCCACCCATCGACGAACCGTTGCTCCCTGGGAACTCTCAGATCAACTCGAATGCCATATTATCCCTGGCAAGCTCGATAAGCCTAGGGGCTTGCTCAGGAGTATTTTCCAACCGTCGCTTCTGAAGCACTTCCCGCAATCCCACCGGGTCCGGGTGGCTGACCATGGGGTTAAAATGGGTCAAAATCAATCGCTCTACCCCGTGCTTCGCCGCCTGCGCTACCACCTCGGTCGGCCAGCTATGGCCCGTGTGCCGCGCCATCTTCTTCTCTTGGTCCGTGAAATTGCACTCGTGGACCAACCAATCGACACCTTGGAGATTCCTCCAGTACTCAGAATCTTCCTCGCAGGTCGTATCGGTTACATAAGCCACCGACACGCCAGGGAAATCCAATCGGTATCCGACCGCCCCCCCCGGATGCTCAAGCGGAAACCAAGTGCATTTGGCCCTCCCAAGCTCGAATCTCGGCCCCAAGTCCTCCAACACATGCCACTCAAACGGCGGAATCACCGGAAACAACGAAGGATGAAACAAATGCTCTCGAATCGCCTCAATCTTCTCCCGCTGTGCATAAATGTGAATCCTCTCGAGCGGCGTGTTCCCACCCAAAAGATCCCAAAAGAACGTTAGACCCATCACATGGTCCAAATGCGTATGCGACAAAAGTACCGAGATCGACTCGGTCGCGATGAGTCCATGCAAACGAAACAGCGAACTGCCTGCATCGAACGCAATACCCGGCTCTGGCAGAAAAAAACAAGCCGTATGCCTAGCCTCGCTCGGGTGATACCCCGCCGTTCCCAGGCAGTGTAGTCTCATGATGGAATATCCGCATAAAATGCAAAAAGCACGCCGCGATCCTAGGTTCAATCCGATGCTCTAGCATACTCAAAATCGATCCGAATTCTCGCCTGCTATCCCCAGCGTTCCAACGGATTTCGCAGAATAGTTTCCGACCAAGCCCACCGATAAAATCTTCGCAATTCCTACAATCACTCCAATCGGCTCATCCAAACGCCCCCCAAAAATTCACTACTTGACCCCAAGCCCATTGGGGCGCGGACTCAAGATCCCTCGGACCCCCATCTGCGCCGGATCCCTGGCCAACTTGTCGGCCGTCACACGCACATCCTCGATCACCGGCTGCAAACGTCGCGTAATCAACTCCACATTCCCCGATACCAACCGGATATTGTCCAACGTATCGTTGAGCTTGCCATACATCGCAGGATCATCGATCAACCGCGCCAAGGTCCCTTGGCTGCTGTTAAGCCTCCTTGCAAAAACCTTCAAGTCAGCGGCCAAGCCCTCGATGTTCGCCAAGGCATTCCCAAGATTCGCTGCAATCTGGTCGCTGCGCTGACTGATCGGCTCGGTGATCTCGGCCAAATTGGCAATCGCCTCGTCGGCATTGATCAACGCCGATCGCACCGTCTCGCCAATCCCCGTAAACTCCCCTCCGATACTCTCAAGACTATCGCTGAACTCCTCGAATCCTTTGAGGGTTCGTTGCAACTGCGTTAAGGTCCCTTCGGCGTTCTTGATCAACCCCGGCAAGGTTGTCAGGGCCTCGGCGATCAAATTGGGAATGTTCGCCCTCTCGACCTGTGTGCCGATCCGATTGATCGTCCCTACCGTCACATTGATGTTGTCGAGCGTCGTTTGCATCCGACCTGTGACATCCTTGATCGATGCGGTGTCCCCACCGAAAGTGTCCTGCGCCACCGAAAGGATGTTATCGAGCTTCTGCGCTACGCGTTGCAAGGAGTTCGCTAAACCAGCCATGTCGCCAAACGCCTCTAAAGGATCAGGGACCACCTCCCCCTTGGCAATGTAGTCCTGCTGGCCGATGACCTGCTGGGAAGCTTGCATCTCCCGCTCATCCAAAACGTCATCCCGAGGCGATCCTGAAAAACCATCGAAACGGGCAAGCAACTCCTTGGGGTCCGGATCGATAAACTCGATGATCGAGTCGCCACTGATAAGCGACCCGGTCTTGATCCGAGGAACCTCACCGACGAGCAACTCGCAGGTCCGATCGATCTCGAGTAGCAAGTCGACACCGCCCCCTCGCTGCTTGCGCAATTCAACCTTAGCCACTCGACCGATCAACACCCCGTTTTTGCGCACGGGTGTGTCGACTCCCACATTCGGTGCACTGGGAAAATTGACCGTAAAACGGTACCGATCCACCCAGAACTTAGGCACCGCTCCAAAAAATGCAATCAGCAGGACCCCGATGATCGCAGAGGCCAATACCAATACACCTACCCCAAATCGATATCCGTTGTCGTCCATGGCCCTTACTCGGCCTCCCTTCGCGCAATCGTGTCATGCAGCCGTGGTGTCTCATCGACGTGCGAGACGTTCGAACTCGATAGCAACTCCATCAAACGCTCGCCGGCCTCGCCTCGCACAAACTGACGAACCCGCCGATCCTTAGACTCCTCGAGCCCCTCGGGTGGACCATCAAACAACACCTGGGACTCTCCAGGCAAAAGGCGGCTGTAAGGATAAAGCATGATCACCCGGTCGGCAATCTTGCGCGCCGAATGCATGTCGTGCGTCACGACGATACTCGTGACCGAATACCTTCGCTGCGATCGCAAAATCAACTCGTTGATCACGTCGCTCATGATCGGATCCAACCCTGTCGTCGGCTCGTCGTAAAGCAAAAGCTCAGGCTGCAAAATCAAAGCTCGGGCCAAACCCACCCGCTTGCGCATCCCCCCTGATAACTGCGATGGACGCTTGGACAAAACACTCGTCGGTAAACCGACCTCCATGAGCCGCTGCTCGATCAACGTCTGGGCCGTAGCACCAGCCGGAACCCCATGCTGATCCAATGGAAAGGCGATGTTCTGCTGGATGCTCATGCTGTCAAACAACGCCGCATTCTGAAACACAAAACCAAATCTCCGTCGCAACTTGGTCAACTCTGCTTCCGAAAGAGATTTCAAATCGCACCCATCAAACCTTACCGTTCCCTCCGTCGCCGGCAGCAACCCCACAAGCGACTTGAGCAACATCGTCTTGCCACATCCACTCTCCCCAATGATCGCTACGGTCTGCCCCCTTGGGATCGATAGGTCGATCTGATGCAATACGATCTGCCGTCCAAACCGAATGCTCAAACCCTGCGTCTGAATGATCGCAGTGTCACTCGGCAGACTCTTGGAAATCACTGTCGTTACCATCGATGCACCCCGAACTCCCCTCTCACAAAAGCTTCGAGCCACTCGTCGGCCAAAACGTCGAGTGAACCCCATCGAGGAACATGTTCAATACAATGTCAAAGGCCAGTATCATCACGAAACTCTCCACGAAAGCCGAGGTCGCTGCGCGTCCCACACCCTCAGCACCAGCCTGGCAATGAAACCCGCGATAACAACTGACAATAGCGATAATCGCCCCAAAAAACACACTCTTGAATATCCCGGTGAAAAAATCAAAACCGCCCACAAAGTCCCTGCTGTTCTTCAAGTACTGCGCATGGTCGATCCCAAAAACAATCACACTGAAAAAGTACCCTCCGACAATCCCCATGAAGTCTGCCATGATCGTCAAGGCCGGTATCAATAACACACAGGCCAAAAATCGAGGTACTACCAAGTAATGGATCGGATTGGCTCCCATCGCAACCAATGCGTCGATCTGCTCGGTCACCCGCATCGTACCTATCACCGCTGCCATCGCACTGCCAACCCGACCCGCTAACATCGTCGCCGCCAGTACCGGACCTAACTCCCGTACCAGCGACATCGTTATGACCGCCCCTAACTTCGACTCCAATCCCATCGTCTTGAACTGATGGTAACTCTGCAAGGCCAGGACCATCCCAATGAACGTCCCTGTCAATGCCACCACCGGTAAACTCAATACCCCTACCGCATAAAAATTCGGCATCAACGTTCCACTCCGTGGCCTCGAAGACACCATCCACATCAACATCCGACAAGAAAACAAGGAAATGTCCCCCAAGGTGTTGATCCCCTGAATCACGACACTCCCCCAAGCATTGGCCACCTTGCCAAAACCATCACCCATTCGACCCGCAAGCGAATCCCGCCCTGTTTTCCGAGTTGTTCCCATATCGCGTTCCATCGACCCCGATTTTTGGCAACTTGAGCAGACCTTGACGGATAGCCAAAGATTGCCGATTCGGAGGACTTTTCAACCCCCCACTCCCCATGCTTCGTTTGGTTTTTCGACTGGGCTTTTGCTAGCTTTGGTGCCGAAACGAATCCAAGCCGGTTGCTTGACAGCCACCACCCTGCCTGCGTAGCATTTAGAACCCTCCCCAGCAGAGCCACGTTTTCCTCCCCAAATTGGCTCGCAGAAAATCCCGCCCAACCCACAATCTCGATTCTCCCAACCTCGAAATTCCCCCGAGTAAGCCCATGCGGCATGCCCAACGGCCCTCATTCGCCGTTTTCCTCCGACACCTCACCGCGCAAATCCTGGCCGTCAGCCCCGGCGTGGTTTCCACCTCATTCGTCGCCTTCGCGCTGTGCCACCTTGCCAATGCTCAAGACTTCGAACAAGGAAAAGCCCTCTGGGCAACCCAGTGCGCCTCGTGCCACGGTTCGACAGGGCAGGGGGTCGAGAACCACTTCGCCGACCCGCTAACCGGTGACCTATCGATCAAAGAACTCGCCGAAGTCATCCAGGCGACAATGCCCGAAGACGCCCCGAAAAGCCTCACCGATCCACAGGCCCAAGCCCTCGCGCAGTTCGTCCATCACGAATTCTACTCCCCCTACGCACAACTCCGTAATTCCCCACCAAAAATCGCCTTCAGCCGACTGACTGCAGATCAGTACCGCCGCAGTGTCTCGGACCTGATGGCCATCAGCAACGGACAACCCCAAGCTTGGAATCAAGAACGTGGACTCCAGCGACTGATCACCCAAGGCGAGTGGAACAAAGATCGAAAGGATGTCGAAAAAAAAGTGGACGGGAAACTGGTCTGGGACTGGCCCGAAAACAAACCGCTCCCAGAAGTCGACCACGAAAAATGGCAAATCCGTTGGTCCGGTACCCTCCTTGCCCCTACCTCGGGTCGCTACGAATTCCTCCTGGATTCGACCATCAACACCAAACTCTTCGTCAACGACGAACGAACGCCACTGATCGATGCAAGTGTCGTCTCCTACGAGAAAAGCACCAACTCAGCGAGCATCTTCCTAGTCGCAGGCCAAGTCTACCGCTTCGTACTGGATGCATCCAAAAACAAAGAGCCAAAAGCTCGATTGAGCCTCCAGTGGAAACCTCCCACCGGAGTCCTTGAGCCTATCCCAGATTCGCTCCTTTCCCCCACCTGGGCCCCCCAAACCCTCCTGGTCGAAACCCCTTTCCCACCCGACGATGCAAGCGTCGGATACGAACGCGGAACGAGCATCTCCCGCGATTGGTTCGAAGCCCTAATCGCCTCGGCCATCGAAGTGGGAAACCAAATCACCGACGATCCAAAACGCTGGATGCCCAAACAAGCCAATGACCCAACAAACCTCGAGCACATCAAAAAATGGTGCGCCCTTTGGGTCTCTGCCGCACTGCGACGGCCCCTGACCCCAGAAGACACCCAACGCTTCGTCGAAGCCCATTTCGATAACGAATCGACCATTGCCGTGGGGATCAAAAAAGTTTGCCTCATGACCCTGACCTCCCCGGAATTCCACTACCCTGGGTTCTCGGGCTCCGAAGATGAAAAAAATATCGCTCGCTTGGCCCTGGCCCTCTGGGACTCTCTGCCCGACCCATGGATGATCGAACTGGCTGCCAAACAAGAATGCCACCTTCCCGATCAACTTCGACCGATCATCGATCGCATGATCCGCGATCGACGCTTCGAACAAAAATTGACCCGCTTCTACCTCGAATGGCTCGGCCTGCACTCGGCCAAAGACCTCACAAAAACCAAAGATCGCTTCGAAGCCTTCGACGAATCCCTCCAATCGGACCTAAGGCAGAGCCTCCAGCGAATCCTCAATGACTACGCCCAAGACGATGTCGATATCCGCGGACTCCTGAACTCCGATGCGATCTACCTCAACGGAAAACTCTCAAGCGTCTTCGGCGGTGGACTCCCACCCGATGCACCTTTCCAAAAAGTCGCTATGCCCACCGAACGCGCAGCAGGCGTCCTGTCTCACCCCTTCGTCCAAGCGTACTACGCCTACCACGATTCGGGCTCTCCGATCCACCGCGGTGTGTTTCTTGCCCGAAGAGTCCTCGGCCGTTCGCTCCGACCACCTATCGATGCGATCATCCCCGCATCCGAAGAAACCGATCCGGGCCTGACGACACGCCAACGCGTCGCGAAACAGACCTCCGGCGCAATGTGCCAATCCTGCCACCGGATCATCAATCCCCTCGGATTCGCCTTCGAAAACTACGATGCCATCGGTCGCTTTCGCACCGAGGAAAACGGCAACCCTATCGATGCTGCCGGGGCTTACGTCACTAGCCTCGGGGACCAAGTCGAGTTCAATAGCTCCAAACAACTCGGCGACTTCCTGGCCGCTTCCCCCGAAGTCCACCAAGCGATCGTCAAGCAACTCTTCCAGTTCTTTGTCAAACAACCCCTCCCGGCCTACGGACTCGATCAATCCGACTCCCTGACCAAATCCCTCCAAAATCATGGATTCAAAGTCCGACCCCTCATGCGTGACATCGGACTCCTGATCTGCCAGCCCCCATCAATCCCCAAACCGCCATCGAACCCGACCGTTGCAAACTCAGAGAATCCCTAAGATCCCAGCAATCCAAACCCCTCCGATGCGACCCGACGCACCTAGATGACTATACTTGTGGATCACTGGCTCTTCGATCACCGACCTGAATCACTGACCGACCCGAATCACCCACCCTCGAATCACCGATCATGACCTCCTTGTATTCCCGACGCGACTTTGCCAAAAAAATCGGTATCAGCGCAAGCGCTCTACCCTTCCTACTGAACCTCAGCAGCCTCGGGCATGCCAACCCCACGGCTCGAAAACAACGGCTGATCGTCGTGTTCAGCCCCAACGGCGTGATCCCAACGAATTTCTGGCCCGACCAGGAAGGAGATCAATTCGACCTCAAACCGATCATGGCTCCCCTGGCTCCCTTCAAAAATCGATTGCTTACCCTCCACGGTGTCAGCGATAAAATTCGAGGCGATGGCGATAACCACATGAGGGGAATGGGCTGCCTGCTGACAGGCATCGAACTCTACCCAGGAAATATCCAAGGGGGTTCGGATACCCCGGCAGGCTGGGCCAGCGGAATCTCCATCGACCAAGAAATCAAAAAACACCTCCAAACACGACCCGAAACGCAAACCCGTTTCGGCTCCCTCGAATTCGGTGTCGGTGTTCCAAGTCGTGCCGACACCTGGACACGTATGGTCTACGAAGGTCCCAACCGACCCATCACCCCAGTCGATGACCCCTACGCGATGTTCAACAAACTCTACGGACAACGCAAAGACCAAGAGAGTGTCCGAAGCATCCTCGACGACCTCCAGTCCGATCTTGCGAAACTTCGCACGAATGTAAGCCAAGACGATCGACGCTTGCTCGACGAACACGAAGCCCTCGTCCGCGAATTTGAAAAACAGCTTACCCCCAGTGCCACCGATAACCATGCAGTTCCCTCTCTGGATCCGAAAGTCGAAGATAGCAACGACAACATCCCAACCCTGACCCGCATGCAGACCGACTTGATGCTCCATGCAATCCAAGCCGACTTCGCACGTATCTTCACCTTCCAATTCACCAACTCGGTCGGCCAAGCCAAAATGCGATGGCTGGGAATCGAAGAGGATCACCACGGACTTTCCCACGAACCGGATTCGAACGAACAAGCCGTCGAGAAACTCACCAAAATCAACACCTGGTACTGCGAGCAAATCGCCTACCTCGCCCAAAAGCTCGCCGATACCCCAGAATCCGATGGAAACGGCTCGCTCCTCGACAATACCACCATCCTCTGGACCAACGAACTCGGAAAAGGAAACTCCCATACCCTCGAGAACATCCCGTTTGTCCTCATCGGCGGCGGTCTCGGCTTCCAAATGGGTAGATCCCTCAAGTTCAAAAACGTCCCACACAACCGACTGCTCCTGAGCCTCGCGCACGGCTTCGGTCACTCCATCTCCCAATTCGGAAACGCAAATCACTGCAATGATGGCCCCTTGGCGCTATCCTAAACTCCACACAACCCAACGCTCGCTCGGCTCGAACCCTTGATGCAAACCATGCTTAAGATCCCCACTGCCAAGCGACTCTCTGATGCATCGAGGTGATCTGCTATGCCGGCTTTTGTCGTCGTGTCGGGACCAAACCTGGGCGCTCGCTACCCCTTAAACAAGTCCACGGTGAGAATCGGAAGAGACTCTCGCTGCGAAATCCACTTCGACGACACCGAAACCTCACGCAAACACGCCGAAATCGAACGCGTCGGTGACTCCTACGTCCTTACTGACCTCAAGAGCAGCAACGGCACTGTCGTCAACGGCCAAACCATCGAAACCAAAACTCTCCTCGATGGGGATCGTGTCCAGATCGGAAAACAAATCCTTGTTTTTCGACTCCGCGAGGCCATTCCAAGCGCCACGGACAAAGACTACCTACAACAAAGCGTTTCGATCGTCCCAGACCATGACCTGGAAAACTCCCAAATCATCAGTCGGGCCGATCTGAGCGATCCTGTCGGCGAAACCGAATTCTTCGACCCCCAAGTCGCTAACCCCCTTTCGGTCAACAAATCCCCTTGGGAAATCATGTACCGAACCAGTTTGGCTGTCAGCCGAACCCTAGATATCAACCAACTCCTCGAACAAATCGTCGACCTGATCTTCCAATGGGTCCAATGCGATCATGCCTGCGTCATGCTCACCGATTCGGTCTCCAACGAACTCAAACCCGTCTACCGAAAGAACCGCAAACCGCAGTCCAACCACCAAATCACTATCAGCAGAACCATCCTTGACTTCGTCCTAAAGAACGAGGAAGGGGTACTGACGAGCAACGCAAAAGACGACCGACGATGGAATACCAGCGCAAGCATCGAAGCCAGCGGTGTGTGCGAAGCGATCTGCGTCCCCATGAAAGGTCGCTACGGCGTCGTCGGTGTCCTCTACATCGATACCATGGTCAATGCCACCATGCAATCGGAAACTCCCAACCGATCCTCGCAAACCCAACTGCATGTCTTCGACGAAGAACACCTTAAAATGATGGTCACCATCGGACATCAAGCAGCCCTGGCCATCGAAGATACCCACTTCTACCAAACCACGATCCAAACCGAAAAATTAGCTGCCGTCGGTCAGACCATCGCCAACCTCTCGCACCACGTCAAAAACATCCTACAAGGTCTCAAAGGTGGTGGCTACATGGTCCACGAAGGCCTCAAACGCAACGAACTCGAACCCATCCGGGCCGGCTGGGAAATCTGCGAGAAAACGCACAACCGTATCGAATCGCTCGTTCTCGATATGCTGACGATGAGCAAAGAACGCGAACCAAAACGCGAATCGACCAACCTAGTGCTTCTGATCCAAGACGCCCTGTCGATCGCTCAAGCCCCCGCCAGAGATGCCAATGTCCAACTCGCTTGGAACCCACCGGCCGACCCACAAACCGCATGCGTCGATCCCGAAGGTATCCACCGCGCGGTGCTTAACCTCATCCTCAACGCAATCGATGCGACCAGCGGTAGACCCGATGCCAAAGTCTCCATCGCGCTGCTCTGCACCCGAGACTCAACGCGGATCGAAATCGAAGACAACGGAGTCGGAATCCCCCAATCCCAACTCCAAACGATCTTCTCTCTGTTCGAATCGACCAAAGGGAATCGAGGAACCGGACTTGGGTTACCCGTAAGTCAAAAAATCATCCGAGAACACGGTGGAGACATCTCGGTCTTAAGTGTCGTCGACCAAGGTACGACCTTCACCATCCAACTCCCCTCGGAATAGTTTCCCTCCCACCGACTACTCGCCTTGAGTGGGGGCATAGTACTCGATCATCCGCTCGATCGCTTCTTGGCAGACGACACAAAACTGGAATGGTTCAAGTCCATCGCCCATCGCGCAGGACCTCTGCGGTCGGTACATCCCGGTTCGCAAATAACCGCCTCCCTCGAAAGCTCCTACCACAGGAGCCTGCCCTTGGATCAGACCAGAAAACTCCTTCGGTGTCGGTAAGGGAACTTCTTTGCTCAACAGGGACCTCCATTTGATCTTCTCACGGTCCAACTCCCTTGTGATATTCGGCTCGACCGGCTCGACTCCCTCAGGATAGATATCGCTGTAAGTCACCGCGCCAATGTACTCGTCCGCAAGGTAAGCTAACGAGTGTGCGAATTCATGCAAAAAAACCGCCTCGCTCCGAGGATCATCGACCGTTGAGAGACAGTAGTCCAAACAGATAGCGCCCCCACCGTATCTCTTCGAGTTGACCAACACGACGATGGTGTCATAAGGAACCTGCGCCGCGTACCGCTTGAGCGCATGACCATCCTCGGTCAACAGATAACGATCGATCCCCAAACTGTTGAACGAAGCGTTCAGCGCACTGTTGCGATACACTCGTTTATCAGGCTCGTCGACACCCGACTCGAAGGAGGCTCGAAACACTCCAGAGACATTCATCCTAGCTCGGTGCTTCCTAAAAGGCTCATGCTCGAACATGAACCGAGTCATCCGCTCCGCATCGGCATGAAACTTCTCCTGCTCGCTTGCGGTGTACCCCTCAGCCAAAAAAACCAGATCCAATCGGTCTTTAGGCTCTCCGGTCTTGTGCAACTCGAACACCGCCCCCCGTTGATCCGCCGATTCGCGAAGAATACCTCGATCCGACGTCTTGATTTCCTCACTCCAAAGCGTAGCCCAACGGTTGTCCTTAAGTCGCTCGAGAATCTCGATCCGAAACCTAGCCTTGGGCTTAGGGATTCGTACCGAGATCGGAAACGACCGCCACTTGCCCTGCGCCGCAGGGGGAGTCGTCGCATACTCGCTCAACAGCGTATCGAAACCGTACGAATAGATCAGCGTATCGCTTGCCTGATCGTATACCCGAACGGCATTCTTGCCGTAAGGGAAAGGAAAGACCAGTTGCTTGCGAGGCCCCGGCCAACTCGACTCCTGCACCACTGGCCCCTGAACCACTTGGTTCTCAGACTTGTTTCCGAATAAAAAGAACTCAAAACGCAACGCCTGATCCTGAAAATACGTATCGAAGTCGACTTGTTCCTGAGCCTGCGACGCACAGCAAGTCAAGGCCGAGCAGATCGCGAACACCGGTAACAATATTCTTATTCTTAATTGCATTCGCGTCTGTTTTCCTTTCCTCGAAGACCAAGCCACCATCGATTCCCCACACCGAACATTCTAGCGACTTTCAGTGCGATCCATTCCCCCCTCCATCTCTTTCTTCCCCTCTCCGTGTCCTCTGTGTCTCTGTGTTTCAAGCCTCTTTATTTAAAACAGTAGAGGCACTGAGTCCACAGAGTTGCCCGACGAGAGCCGTCCTCCAAACCCCGCCAATCCAATCCGGACTTCCCCCTCTCTATATCTTTTCCCCTCCACATCTCCCACTCCCTATCTCCCCTCCACCTCTTTCTTCCCCTCTCCGTGTCCTCTGTGCCTCTGTGTTTCAAACCCTACATATCCGGGAGTCCATTAGTACCCATGGATCACCCTCCGGACCCCGTCGGCAAGTTTCACCTCATGAAAATTGATCAGCAGTCCCAACCTCAACTTCAGCAAGCGCAGATGAGACAACACTTGAGCTTCATCTACAGGATGGAGTACCGATTTGGCCTTCAATTCCACGACGACAGATTCATTGACAATCAGATCGGCCCGGAAACCGCATTCGAGTTTTATATCGTCGTAAACCAGCGGAACGGGATGCTCTTTGATGACCTGAAAACCACGCTTGTTGAGCTCATAAGCTAAACAAGCTCGGTAGGCAGATTCCAGTAGACCTGGTCCCAAGCGTCGATGCACTTCGATCGCAGCTCCGATGATCGAGTGGCTCAGTTCATTCAGCTCCATGGATGAGTTCCTTTTCTTAAAACGCAGAGGCGATAGAAACCACAGCGTTTCCCAAATAGAGCCTCCCGACAACGCTACGAATCCAATCCAGCTTGGGCAACCCCCTCTCTATATTTTTTCCCCTCCACATCTCCCCTTCCTATCTCCCCCTTCCTATCTCCCCCTTCAGATCTTTCTTCCTTCTCCGTGCCCTCTGTGCCTCTGTGTTTCAAACCTCTTTTTTTAAACACAGAGGCACTGAGTCCACAGAGTTGCCCGACGAGAGCCGTCCTCCAAACCCCGCCAATCCAATACAGACTCGCCCACCCTTCATTGTTTTCCCCTCCCTATCCTTCCCCCTCCCTATCCTTACCCTCCCCATCTCCCCCACCGATCCGACAACTGAATCTTCATCGTTCGATAACTGCCGATTCACAATCCCCTGCAGTTCTTTCAGACTCTGTTTAGCTTCCAAGAAGCTCACGTTAAGGGGTAGCCTGAATCGTAGACAACGCGCAATCGACAGATAAGCTCGTCGTTTCGTAGTTCCATTCACGCGGGTAGTTTCTCGCGAATTTTCACTGATTCTAGGAGTGCATTTCTATGCTAAAACGTCGAGGATTCACACTGGTCGAATTGCTCGTGGTGATCGCTATCATAGGTATCCTTGTGGGTTTACTCCTGCCGGCGGTCCAAGCTGCCCGAGAGGCCGCACGACGGATGTCTTGCTCGAGCAACATTCGACAAATCGGGTTGGCTTTCATGAACCACGAATCCGCCTACAAGTACCTCCCTCAAGGTCCCTACGATGGCGATCCTAGCCTGCCGGGCATGGTCTACAACGAACCGGTCGGAGCTTATGAGTCGGGAACCACATGTTGCAATGCAGCATCCCCCAAAGGCTGGAGCCACTGGTTCAAAATCCTCCCCTTCGTCGAAGCACAATCGGTCTACAACCTCGCACGCTTCGACCTACCCCCCATCCACTCAGGTAGGCCCGCAAACTACAACGGCGAAGACGATGTCGCACGCTCGATCATCCCGATCTACAACTGCCCTTCGCGACGCACCGGAGCCGTCTACGGGACTGGCCTATTCTCTCGCTGCGATTACGCCGGTAACGCAGGTTTTTACCAAGGTGAACTGCATGAGAATTTCGGCGACATTCCTCCAGCACCTCTGGGCATGAGCCCCCGCCGAAACGAACGCACCCCAGAGAACTTCGGCACCATGCCGGGCCGCCAAGGCATCATCGCTTGGTCTGGACAAGGAGCCAAGCGACGGCTCCGAGACATCATCGATGGATCTTCCAACTCCATCATGGCTTCGGAGAAGTGCCTTCCTCACAAACGATTCGGAAACGATGGCGGTGACAACGAACGCTGGAACAACGCCGGTTGGGACGAATGCGTAGTTCGCTGGCACTTTCCTCCCAGGTCGGACTTCGACCCGTCCATCATCGTCCAAGGAACCCCAACGGACCCTACCGGAACCGGAACCGTTTGGCGCCGATACTTCGGGTCGAGCCACGCCGGAGGCCTCAACTCTACCTTCGCTGACGGCTCGGTACGCTTTGCATCCTTCAACGTCGATCCCATGGTGTGGATGTACCAATGCGTGATCGATGATGGTCAAATCATCAAGAATGACGAGTAACCACTCGTCCATCCACTCTGACGACTCTTGGAGCTCTCCTGCTCCAAGAGTCCGCCAAAAAACCTTTCCCCCCTCCCCGGAAACATCTCCCCGGAAACAACGCCCCGGAAATAAGTCCGAGCAGTCTTCTATCCACCGACCAGCCAACGAACGATCATGACAACTACAAAGTCCCTCCTGCTATCCCTTGCCCTCGTTTCGCTATTGAGCTTTGCAGGCTGCTCCAGAGCCACCGGGCCGATTCTGCCACAAGGGGAACTGACTCAAGAGCAACTCGAAAAGATCAAGGCCGAGGACCGCGCGATCGAAAACGAAGAGAGCCAAGGCAGCATCAAGAATTAACCGATCCAAGGAATGCATGCCATGCGATTTGTCCTGCTCTTCCATCGACCTGCACTCCATACAGGGTTGCTCATCGCAACCCTCGTATCGCAATGCGGTTGCGAAAAATCGAACAAGCCGATTCTGCCGAGCACGATTCAAAATAGAGGGAGCAACACGCAAGCCCCCTCAACGAGGATCGCGCATCCCGAGTACGCCAATTGGAGTCGGTTTGATGTCGGGACTCAGGCGATTCGCGACCGTGTCGTCTCGAACGCGTCGGGCAAAGTCCATGTAACCACAAGCTTGACTCTCGCCGAAAAAACGGATGAACACGTCGAGATCGTATCGCAAGTAACCGTCCAACGACCCAACGAAGCGATCCAGGAAAACCCACCCGAGTCGACGCGTTTCCCAGCTACCTTCGCTTTGCCCGACGGAATGACCAAGGAGTATTTTCAACTCCCAAGCCCCAAAGCAGTCAAAATTTCGGAAGAGACCCAGGAACTCGCCGGTAAATCCTTCGTAGCAGACGTCTACGAATGGACCGAAAGCAACGAGACCGGCCCAATGAAAATCAAACTCTGGAGGAGCGATGAGGTCCCCGGCCGGATCTATCGCCAGGAAATGCTTATCGAATCGAGCCAAACGACAACCACCGAAGTGCTGCGTCAGGTCGAAGGCTCGACTGTTTTGCCCCAGCCAAATTTATAGTTTTGAGTTGATCGAGCAAGTCTCGAAGTTCGCAAAGTGGAATCTTCAGTCTTTCTCCCTTTCTCCCTTTCTCCGTGCCCTCTGTGCCTCTGTGTTTCAAAACCCTTTCAAAACCACATAAGGAAACACTTCCGGGATATGAGAATCCCAAACTCCATGTGGACTAAGAGCCCAGCCCCCCGAATCCTTGGAATTCGACGGATCCTTGTTCTGATTGAATCTTGAGAAATCCACACGCCAAATATCTCCAGCCTTCGGTGGCAGATTCCGAGGCTCGGACAGATCGAGCATCGCAAGATCCTTCCAAGGCACTGCCACCTCAACGGTCCAACCCTTGTCCTTATCGGATGGGTCATTGAGCGTTCCATCGACATGCACCGCGGCTTGAATCGACTTGAGATCCCAGTCGAGAAATGCCCACCGAAGGCCCCTAGGGTGCTTGGTGAATCCTACCCCGTTGAAGACTTGGGACTGCACATTGGATTTCGTCCGATCGAACTCAGGCCACCGAGCGATCCCGGATTTTTCATAAGCCGACTGCCACACGAACAGTCCATCGTAGATTGTTCCATGCGCGTTGATCTCGAACTCATAGTATCCATCCTGACCCGCGATGAAAAACTCCACGTCGTTGTCTTGGTAGATCGGATCGTCCTGCTTGGTGAACTTGGCCGTCACGTTGGGCTCCTCGATTCGGTAGCCAATGTACAGATTCCTCTCATCCCAAAGGACCGAAACGTGCGTCTTGAGATGGGTCGGTTGGCCACTGACAAGATCGACGAAGCTTTCGGAAACACCCACGCGATTCCAACCCGGCTCATCGAGCTTGCCATCGATGCGCATCGGTTCGCGGACCTGCTGTGCCTCGATTTTGCGTATCGCCGCAGATTCAACCGGCGGGAATCCAACAGACTCTTGGGCCAACCCACAAGCTCCTTCAAGCACCAACGCCAGCGCGATTGCGACGATCCCGATCGACCAAAAGCGACCAATAAACATTTGCATACAATCCCAATCAATCCATGGTGTATTCGTCAGCGTGTCCCTCGAAGCCTGATTGCTATTATAACCTACCAGTCCGACCGATCCGAGAACGGAATCCTCCGGGCTCGATTTCGGATAAAATCAGGGCCTTGGATTCCCTTCCCAATACCAACCATCCAACGAAATTCCCTCATGCGATTCCGAAAACCCCTGTGCCTACTCACCCTGTGCCTACTCACCCTGTGCTTGCACTCGATCGCAGCGGCTGATGTTCAGCTATCTGCCCTCTTCTCCGATGACATGGTCCTCCAACGCGATCGACCGATTACCGTCTGGGGCTGGGGCTCGCCTGGCGAAAAGGTCCAAGTCTCCCTAACCGGCGAACCGGCCATAGGCGAACCGGCCCAAACCCAAGTCACCCAAGACGGCAAGTGGACCTGCACACTTCATCCCTTACCTGCCTCGACGCAACCCCTCGAATTGAAAGTCTCTGCGACCAACGAGATCCTGCTCAAAAACATCCTCATCGGCGATGTCTGGCTCTGCAGCGGACAATCCAATATGGAATGGGGACTCGGCGGCTGCGATGTTCCTGAAGATATCCGATCGGCAAACTTCCCCCTAATCCGACACTTCGGAGTCGAAGCCAACTTTGCTTCGACCCCCCAACCAAACGTCAAAGGGCGTTGGAACGTCTGCAAACCAGAAAACGCCCCGGGATTCACCGCCGTCGGCTTCTATTTCGCTCGACGGGTCCACCAAGAAACCGGTATCCCCATCGGTCTGCTTCGATCCAGCGTCGGAGGAACCAATATCGAATGCTGGATGTCTCAAGAAACCCTGATGAACACCCCATCGCTCGAGCCCTATGCGAAAATGATGCGCCAGTCGCTCGCCCAATACCAACAAGACCTCCAAGCGGTCATCCCCGAAGTCGAAGCTTGGACCCGTCGCTCCCGAGATGCACTCGTCTCGGGATCACAAATCCCCATGCCCCCGGCCATCCCCGAATTTCCCTTCGGTGAAAAAGCCTTTCGCCCCAGATGCGTCACCCTTCACAACGGCATGATCCATCCGCTGAAACCCTTTGCCCTCAAAGGAGTCCTTTGGTACCAAGGCGAAAACAACGCTGGTAACCCCGCCGATGGCCTTCAATACATCGAAAAGAAACGTGCGATGATCAACGATTGGCGCCAGTGGTTCGCAGATCCCGAACTCCCCTTCTACTTCGTTCAACTCGCCGCATGGCAAAAACCAACCCAAGACCCAAACCTCGCAGACGGTTGGGCCTTCTTTCGAGATGCACAACGCCAAGCCCTAAACTTACCCTACACCGGCATGGCCGTTGCCATCGATATCGGCGATGCAGAGGACATCCACCCGAAAAACAAACGCGATGTCGGGGAACGTCTCGCTCGCTGGGCGCTCGCCAAGCAATACTCGAAAAATATGGAAGTCTCCGGCCCTCTGTATCGCTCACTGAGGATCGAGGGCAACCAAGCGATCGCGCAATTTGAACACGTCGGCAGCGGACTGATGGTCGGCCAAAAACTCCATGGATCACGAGTCGAACCATCCGAAACCGATTCCCTCAAACGCTTTGCCATCGCCGGCCAAGATCGTAAATGGGTCTGGGCTGACGCCAAAATCGTCGGCTCGAGCGTCGTGTGCTCGCACCCAGAGGTCCCACAACCCGTCGCAATGCGCTACGCCTTTAGCATGAACCCCCAGGGCGCAAATCTCTACAACCAAGACGGGCTACCTGCATCCCCTTTTCGAACCGACGACTGGTAGGCCTTGATCATCGCAAAGGCTAACGTTTCGGCGATAGGCTCGAGAGAACCAGCAACACAATGCCTGCGACCGTCAGCACACCTCCGACAATCGGCGTCGAGTTCCCCAGCAGACTCAACAGCTTAAACTGCAAGCCCATCATAGGAAGAAGGAATGAACCGATTCCAAATATCAGCAAATAAATACCCCAACTTCGCATGGCGCGAGCTCCCTAAAAGAAAAAGGAACGGTTTACAGTGACTTCCTAAGAACCATCTATTCTCAAGCATCAATTGGCCGTTGTAAACCCCTGAGCCCCTGCGAAATCCCGCTAGAAAATTGAGCAATGGGTTTGTTTTACAAGCTCAGCTACGGATCGGGTAGGTAATCACAGCGGCCGACGCGGATGAAAAAATCTGACCGCGACTCTAAAGTCCATGCGGAGTGACCCTGAGCCAAATGGCTCCGAGAAGCAATCCGGGACCAAACAAGACAGCGAGCATTACGACGCCTGCAAGGATGTTAGCAATCGAGAATCCTCCATCGAGATCCTTGAGCGTAGCGAGTTCATCTAGCAGCGCAATGATCGATGTAAGCCATAGTACGAGGAATGCATAATAGAAAACCGGATGCACCGCAGGCTCGAAAAAATGCAAAAATGGGCCTGATAGGGCGACGATCGGAAGCATGATCGCGAAATACCAACCCAATGGACCGGATATCTCCTTGCGGGTATCAAGATCCAGCAAGGTCGAGAGACAAAAAAACGCGATTCCGATAGCATAGAAGACCAGCAGAACGAGCAGCATATAAAATCTTCCAATCAAAACGCAAACCGGAATGAGCAAAAGATCAAACATGAACGATACGGACCCCTCGAACGAATCGCCAGACGACCAAACAAACGAAGAGGACCAAAAAACCGAAGTCCTGAGTTTACCTGCATCGGGTCTTCGAGTCACCCAGAACAGCTTGGTTTGGGAGAAGAAAGGCAAGTGCGTTGCAGATTGGAGTTTCGAGCACATGAGCTCCATCGATATCGGTAGTACCATCAATCCTCTTGCAATCGGAATGCTCGGATCGGCTTGCGGTTTTCTCTACTTGCGCTGGGCGTTGGAATTGGGAACCCTCGCGAGTGTCTTCCTGGTTCTGGTCGTTGGACTAATAGCCTTATTCGGCCTCCTATCGCTCAAGGCTCCAGTTCTACGGTTCGAATATCAAGCGAACAAGCAAATTCGACTTGTATGTGACGACTCGATCGAAGAGGTCACAGCGTTGGTGATGTCTATTCAAAAGAGGAAAGATAAGCACACAGTTGAAAAGGTCCCATCTGCCGATCAACCGAAAGAAATTTAAGCCCGATCGCGATCCGGGCTGCGAAGAGATCCTTGCAAGATAGCGATGGTGTTGTTTTCGGACTAAGCAAAAGGAAGGACTGGATGAAAAAGAAGCTCAAGTCCGGCGTGACGCCGGGGCCATTTATCGAATCGGTTTTATTCGATCGGACGCGGATTACAGACCCTAGTCATATCATCATGAGTTACCCCAAGGCACTGATCTACTCGTTTAGCGACAAGGGGATCGCACCGATTGAGTACAAGCAAACCGAGCACCACCGGGTTGCACGGAGTTTTCTAGAATCACCAGATAGAATGCTTGAGCACCTGTTCAAGGACGGCGCCTAAGTGTGTGTCCACCGTCTGGCGACAGGTGGCTACGACCAATCCGTAGCCATCCGCTGCCAAGCGGTGGACAGCGGCGCGAGTAAAGCCCCCACCGTCTGGCGACAGGTGGCTACGTTCAACCCGTAGCCATCCGCTGCTCCTTTCTGTGTCCTCTACTGTCTCTGTGTTTCCCCCTTCTTGTGTTTTTGGAACTTTGCGCCACGGCGGAACAATCACAACAGAAAATACTGGCATTACCAAAGAATCTTTGATTCAATACCTGGGATCCTAGATTCACTCGCACCTAGATTCACTCGCTCCGGCCACCTTTGAGGAAACTGCTAAAATGGTTCGTTCTACTGAATCGCCCCAGGATCCATCCGACATTATCCAAGCTGTTGGACTCTCGAGCGGTTGGGTTATCACTCATGCCGACGAAGCTGAAAACGGATTATTGCGGCAGGCTAATGGCTGGGCCAAGGAACGACTAGCCTTATCGAGCGGGTCGAATTCCGATTCCCATCAGTATCAGGACTCAGATATCGCGTCGACCCTTCGTGTTTTGGAGGATTGCCGTGATAAAGTAGTCCGGCTCTTTATGAGTGAAGCGATCCACTGTCGTTTCTCGAATCCAACCCCGCAATCGATTCAAAACGTCTTCGGCTTAAAACGCCTTGATCGTGTAACCAATAGTTTTCCGTTTGACGCGATCGAACCGCAAACGACCTCGTTCCACCTATTGGAAATCCTGAACAGCTCGAATCCTAAAAGAATTCGGGGTGTAGCGATCAACGACCTGATACGATTGGCTATCCATTCGGGAAGCTCGATCACCGATTTCTATCCAGATTCTCATGTGTTAATCGCGAATCTGGCTTCGTTGCTTATTCGGTTTCATCAGCAACCACAAACAGATTGCCAGCCACCAGCGAGCAACCTGCCAGAACGCAGCCTGCGCGTAAACTGGGAAGCTACGCGGAAACGGTTCCCTCGGCTTACGCACCCGCCTTTGCAATGGATTCCAGCTCCACAACTTCAGCGTCCCTCGGCGATGATGCTCTACGGGTTGTTTGTCCTACGATACGGCCGACCCGTCCCCAGTGTACCCCTCGATCGCCAAGGGATCCGGAGTCGGCTTGAGGATTTATTCAAACGAGGTTTCACGGTATGGCCAACCTACCTTGCTGAACACCTCAACGGCCTTTGGGCCCATGCGGCAGAAAGGGAAATCACACTGGATTATTATACCGAGGAAGTCTCCACAATCGCCAAACGCGTTGGAAATTGCCTCTTAGGCCGGACCCCTGTCCTGCCCAAGCTTGTACGTTAGTCATCGTTCAATATATTCAGTACAATCAGTATACTTGAAGGAAGAGAGTGTGTGCGATGGATTTTGAATGGGAGGAGTATCCGCTGGCGATCAAGGAAGAGATCCTTTCAGACTTAAGTGGCCACGACGAGCTTATCGAGTCTTTGATCGATTGCCCAATGGAGCTCGGAGGATTCTCTATCGATAGCTTCCCAGGATTCCGCTTGATCGAGTTATTGCACCCAGGTCGATCCTTGAATTCCGTTTACTTAGCGATTACCGATCCTTCGAAAACGCCCATCCAGAAGCGTCGCACCGTTTGCATTAAAACCTCCGATTTTCGATCGCATTCAGCTCGCTTCAGCATCACCGAACTGACGGACTGTTCAGAGGCAATCGATCGTGAAGCCGCAGTGCTTGGGCATCTTGCGAAAACCACAGATCTCATGGGTATCGTTCCCAAATTGCTACACCACGGTTCGGTAAAAATCGGACCTATCTCGGCCCCTTATTTGGTCACTGAGTACATGACTGAAGTCCAAAGAGCTCGGCCTGAGGATCTTGACTCCATCGAAAACATCAATGATTTACTTGGCATCTTGGCTAAAATCCACCGTGCGGGAGTAATCCATGGTGACCTAACGATGGAAAACCTACTGGTCGAGGTCCCAATAGGAAACATTTCTATGAAATCACGGGATCCAAAAAAATCGACAATCAGATGGAGAGTCATCGATTTCGGAAGTGCGATGTATCGGCCAAAGTGGGGACTTGGCCAGGAAGCAAAACGGCCGAATTTCGTTCACCGTTTAGCCGGTTCGCTCGATGAGATTCGCTATGCCTGTAGGCCGGATGCCTCTTACGATGTTGCTTGTTTGGCAATGACCATCCAGGAGGCGACGCAGTTGCAGTTTGGAAAGGAAAGCGGTTTGGACATTGCCAAACTCCAAGCCTTTTGGGGGCAGTTGACCGACCCGAGACCGGAGTTTCGACCTTCAGATGCCGAGAGGTTCCGCCGATCGCTCAAGGCGATAGACGATGGAGAGCCTATAAACCCTCGTGCGTATATCACACGAACACTTCGTTCAAATTTCCGACGCAATCCAAGATTGGTTGGATTGGCTGCTAGTGCTACGGCGGTCCTACTGTTTGCCGGAAGCTATGCTTACTATCAGCAAGAACTGAATCAGCAAGCGGGTAGACTGAATACCGAATTAAGCACAACCGTCGATTCATTACTGAAAAGCAACTCGAGCATGTTGCGGCAAATGACCGATCTTACGGCCATGGAGCGAATAGGCCTGGGTCAGAGCCGAACACAAATCGACGTTTTGATTTCAGACTCTTTGCGAACCCTAGCGAATACAAAACTCAATCAAACCACTAGAATTGCAGCTCTGCGACTACTATTGGATATCGCCAATTCGGTGCTTGAGGTAGAGAAAGCTGAGGCGTCGAGCGAATGTTTAAATCGAACGATCCAAGCGGTCTTCGAGCTCAAGGGTCAAGCGATTGGAAAGCAACTTGAAGTCGAATTGTTAGAAATCCAAGCCAAGAGTAAGCAGTTGCAAATTGCGATGGATTACAAAAGAGCATTACCGACGGGCGAAACCCATGAGGCGTTTGCCAAGTCGCTTATCTCGAAATTTCTCTCCTTGGATCTTGAGTCCACAGGCCCACGCATCGCTATTCGACGGGATGGACTTCGTTGCGCTATGAATTTGCTACTAAACGCGTTGTATCCATTCCGAGGAAACGCGTGGGTACTTAGCGGTCATCCAACGCTGGTCGAACGGGTTTATCAACACGCGATGCAGGGTATCGACGAGAATTCCATCGAGCTTACTTTACCCCTCGCATCGCTTGAGACCGAGTTTGGATACCTCATTCACAAGGGTTTTCTGGGGAAGGAAGAGCAGCGAACGTCGAATGAGTCGGACTCAATTCAATTCGATCGAGTCCGAAAATTGTATTATACCGCTCAAACGCGTGTCAATGGCCTACCCCTTGAACTTGTGCCATTCGAAGACATGGTGATGTATCGAGACTTACGTTCGAGGATTCCAAATTTACTGGGTATGTCTCTTGTGCAATCCGGAAATTTCGTGGAAAGCAGAGAGCAACTTCAAGCTGCTTGGAGCGAGAGTAAAAAAGAGCTTGAAGAGGCCTCCCGTTCGATGCTCTGGTTAAAACGAAATGTCCATACCGCATGGGACTTGGCGGACTCCTACGTCAAAGAAGCTTTACAAATTGCACCGATGGATGATCCAGTTCATTTGGATTTGCTGCGTGCTTCCATTCCTTATCGTCGTGATGCGTACCTTCTTTCCCAGCGTTGGCTGCAACTTGACAACACAGGCGAATCGCAGACGGCATTATTGGTCAATGGATTACGCTGGTTTCGTTGTCAACTTACTCTGGATAACCTAGAGGAAGCTTTGCGGATCCTCGAGCAGACGGACGATATCCTGGGGTTGCGGCAACCAAGAACTGGCCATGATTCAGGCGAAGTATTCCTGTTGGCCGCCGCGTTCCTTCATGTCCGCTCGCCGGACAATGTGCGCTATCGAGAGATGCTTGACTCGCAAATCCAATCGGTACGCGAGCGGTTACTGACTCAGATGTCACTGGAGATGGAGAAACGCTCCTCGGATCCTCCCCAAAAACAGTTCGCCTTGCAATTGGACTCGATGATGGATCGAAAGGTTTTCAACTCGCTTCATCAGGATTCCAGTTGGCAATCACTAAGAGAATTACTTCAGCGTGTCGCAAGCCGATAACAAGTTCCTTTAGGATTTGGCTCCCAGCATCGGCATGATCGATTAAGCCAAACGTCGGAAACGCAAGCCCCCCGAAAAAGATTTTCCGAGGAATGCGCGCGACCGGCGCAATCCACGCTGAAACCTATGGATTTCAAACGCAAATCGCTTCTGATGATTGCAGGCCGGCAGCAAACGAGAAATGCGACCCGTTTCGTTTTCCCATCCGTTGGATACTGCCCTGGCAAATTCAGGTCCCTGCATTTCCATTGAAAGGAAAAAGCAATGTTTCAGAGAAATCGGTTCATGACACCCCTTATGTTTCCTTGGGTTGTTGTTGGCATGATCTTTTTTGGGGGAGTTTCCCCCAGGGAAAATAACGTTTCAGGCGCAGTCGTTGCCGCCTTTGACTTCGAAGGAAATTTGAACTCTTCGTCTGGAGGCGCAAACGCTGTTTCTAGAGGTTCCCCCCAATTCATCAACGCAATCCATGGCCAGGGATTGTTGGTGAACTCTGGAAACTATGCGGCGATTGCTGTTCCCCATGCCTTTGTTCCAGGGCTGAAAAGCTTTAGTGCAGCATTGAGATTCAAAATCACCGGTTTGCACCCGGTAATGGCTTGGGCTCCATTACTTAGCATGCAGGGCAATGACTTTTCCGAAGGTGCGATACTTCAAGTTTCGCGAAATGATGGCATCATCGACGGCCTGAGGTTGGGTCTACATGATGGTTCTGCTTACGAACAAACGGACTATCGCCACTCCACTTCATTGAAGGACGCGTGGCATCATGCCGCCTATGTCGTCAATCGTGCGACATCGCAGGTCTCCCTCTATCTCGATGGGCTCAAGGTTGCGAATCGGAATCTAGGACTAGGGAGTATCGACCCATCCTTTGATTACCTTTTAGGGCAATATGATTTCGTTTTTGCGCGCAATGGCCATCCCCGTTTCGTCGGTGGACACGACATGTCGATCGATGAGGTCTATCTCTACGATCACGCTCTAGAAGACAGTGATGTAGCCTTACTCTCCGCCGGACCGCAGGCTGTACCGGAACCTTCGACGATCGCTTGCTGTATTCCTCTAGCGATAGCCATCGTGCGTAGACGACTCGGGCGAAGATGACTCGGGCGTCTGCCCCTCCCAACCTAAGTCGCCCCTTACCGGTTTGCGGATTTCCGGTGTTCCGAGTAAAACCTTGCCTTTGCATGACGCATCAAACTCTCTTTTTGA
>Ga0208085_1000007_pt1 | contig 77781 bp, 94 predicted proteins | sample LakMenEpi21Jun10_FD_150721 | JGI IMG/M metagenome (GOLD analysis project Ga0208085, IMG submission 150721) | Freshwater microbial communities from Lake Mendota, WI - 21JUN2010 deep hole epilimnion (SPAdes) | ecosystem: Environmental > Aquatic > Freshwater > Lentic | place: Lake Mendota, Madison...
ATTGTTCCTGATGGTGTTTCTATTGTTGGAGATTCTCTAAGAAACACTGTTGTTAGACCTTTAAACGCTGGTGAAGATCTATTCCGTCTAAGGAATGGTTGCTATTTGACAGGATTTGCAATGAAAGATTATGTTGTTGATGGTGTACCTCAACATACATTTGATTATGCAGTTGCATTTGATGATCCATTTGATCCAACAGTCAGTAGAGTTGGATATGCTGGTAGCATTGTAAATGTTGTTGAAGCATATTATAATAATATTACTGGTATTACTACAATTACAACTGCAGATCCCCATGGATTAATTAAAGGACAAGTTGCAAGATTGTCTGGACTTGGATTTACTTGTGCATATAATGGTGGAATTGGCACCATTTTCTATCCAGAATCAAATGTAAGTGGCCAACTTGATTTTGATGTTGTTTCTGTTGGATCACCTGTAGAGTTTACAATTAAAGCTGGAATTAGTACAATCCCACATTTTTATGCTGGTGGAGGAACTTCTCGACTAGGAAAGGCAAAAATTACACTATCCCCATATGTACAAAACTGCTCAATTCTTTCATTCATAGGGGCAAATGGTGTTCTAGTTGATGGGTCTAAGATTCAGGATAATAATATTCCAGCAGTCCCAGAAGAAGCAGAAAAACCACCAGTTGGGGATATTCCAACTCAAGGCAAATCGATGGTTGCGAATGCCTTTACTATGGTTTCCTTTGGTGGTATTGGTTGGAGAACAATTAACGATGGATATGCTCAGGTTGTTTCTTGTTTCCAAATCTTCTGCCGTTATGGTTCACTAACTCAGTCTGGTGGTTACCTATCAATTACCAACTCCGCAACTAACTTTGGTCTATATTCATTAAGATCCACTGGTTTCAGTCCAAACTCATTTACATTTGATAGGGGAAGAATTGCAGCAACTGGAGTTTCTGGTGGATTACAAACACTTAAAGTGGTTGGTTTGGGAAGATCTGATCAAGATTTATATGTATTAAGATTCTTCAATAATAATAACAATGATGTAACTTCAAACTTTAAACCACTTATTACAACTCAACAATTTAATGTTGCAAGTTCCATTAATACTGTAACAGATACAGTTACAATCCCAGGTCACCCATTCATCAATGGTGAAAGTATCATATATCAAGGAAATGAGGATGCAATTCCAAAACAAGTAATTGACGGTCTAGTAAGTGGAAACCAGTACTATGTTCTTTATATTGATGCAAGTTCATTCAGACTTTATGAAGATGACAGTTTAACAAGGCTAGTCTCTCTTGGTTCAACATTTGTTGGTATTAATACATTTATTAAGAATAATCAAGATTTCTTTGCAGTTGAAATTATTGAAGCACATAATAATTATCAAAGAGTAAGTCTTGCATCAACTTCATCCACATTAAGATTTGTTTCAGGAAGACAAGTCACTCAGGCGATTAGTGGAGGACAAGCAGTAGGTATTGCTCTAACATACTTGCCAGCAACAAGAACACTAATTGTTTCCAACGAAGAAGTTGCTGGTGTAAGAAACATATTCTCTGCTTCCGGTAATGTAATCCAGGATCATAGCGCAGTACCTGTTTCAATTGGAGTTACTGCAGTAGTAGGAATTAATACTTACTTCACAGTAAACACCAAGGTAGACTCAACAAATCCAGGAAACGTAATTCCAGATATTGGGGATCTACCAGAAACTTATAAGTTACACTTCCACAGACCATCTATTATCAACTCCTCATCTCATACTTGGGAATATTCGGGGTCTGGTACTGATTATAATGCACTCCCACAAAACGGAGGTAAAACAGACCCAGCAACTGAACAAGTATTTGAGCAGGGTGGTCGTGTTTATTCTTCTGGTACAAATGAACTTGGTGACTTTAAGATTGGTAACTTCATTGTTGCATTTAACAGAACAGGAAACATCATTTTTAACAACAAAGTAACAATTGGTCAGTTAGACTCTCTGAGATTGAGCCTTTCTGGTGGTACAGTTATTGAGGAATTTTCTACAGATACAAATCTCGGAGAAACTGAAATTGGTGGTCCACTAAACAGAAGAGTTTCAACTCAACTTGCAGTTAGAACGTTCTTAAATAACAGACTAGGAGATTTCATTGATCAGAATGTAAGTACTAGTGCGATTCCTAATGCAGTTGTCAAATTGAATGCATCAGGACAGATTAATGCTGACCTGATTCCACCTAAAGTTGTTAGTTTTATTACAGTAAATACACTTGGCGGAAGAACATCATTAGTTAACCTCATTCCTGCGGCAAATATTAGGCAAGGGGATACTGTTGCAGAACCAGAAAATTCCTATGTTTTAGTTCAAGATACAGTACAAGAATTCTTAATTCTTGACAGTTCAACTAGAAATTATAGATTCTTTAATGGTGATACTGTTGTAAGTACACTATCTGCTGGATCTGCAATTGGTATTGTAACTGCACCAACTTCTGTTGCTTATGGTACAACTGGTTTGGTTAAAGGTGTTGCTTTAAATCTCAATGCACTTAATGGTGGATCTGGTTACACAACTCCAGGAATTTATACTGGTGTTACATTAGACAGGGCAACTGGTATTGGTACTAATATCACAGCAACTATCACAGTTAGTGCTGCTGGAACAGTTTCTAACGTTGCTATTAATACTGGTGGAAGAGGTTATACTGTTGGTGATATTTTAACACTTAATACTCCAGCACTAATTGGAGGAAGAACTGGTGGTTCAAACTTCCAAATTTCCGTTTCTAATGTTGAGACTAGACTATATCTAAGACTCACAAATAATCAGAAATTCCCAGGTTCAATTGTTGTTCCAGACTTTATTGTAGATAACGATGCGGTAGCAATCTCTACAAGTTTGAGAGTTGGTGTCGGAAGAACATTTAATCCAACTGATACAAATACCGATGGAAGTGTAGACTTCTTCAATAATAGAATTCTATTGACATCAATTCCATTTAGTAATGGTGACCCAGTTGTCTATAGCAACGGTGGGGGAAATACTGTCGGTGGTCTCATATCTGGAAGTACATACTACATTAAGAGAGTTGGAATTACATCAGTAGAATTGCATAATACTTATGCATTGTCATCTGCAATTTCATTGACATCAAGTGGAAGTGGGACTCATGAATTAATAAGATATCCAATTAATGAAAATAGAGATACTTTTGTATTTGCAAATCATGGACTTGCAACTGGTGATGCAATTAGAGTTACTGGTTCTACTCCTACGGGAATTACAACTGGTGCCTTCTTCTATGTTGGATCTGCAACAACAAACTCATTTACATTCCACACAACTCAATCAGATTCAACTCAATCGACTAACGGTGTAACTCTAAATGCAGTTGGTATCACTTCAGTTGGAATTGGAACTACTGTTATAATTACAAGACAGAATGTTAGATATTCTGCAACAGTAAATACCTCTTCCGCACTTCTATCAAATTGGTCACTACTTGCCAAATCTGATATTGATGCTGCTAATATTATTTCGGGAACTATTTCTCCAACAAGACTTGGTTCTGGATCTGCAACTCAGGATACCTTCTTGGCAGGTAATTCTGCATACCAAAGAGTTATTAAGAGTGTTGGAATTGGAACTACTCAGCCAATTCAAGCAACTGCAACAAGTTTTATATCAGCTCCAGGTGGTGTTGGAGTTAATACTTATTATGGTGATATTAATATCTCACTAAATCGTGTTGCTTCATCTTCTGATACATTCTCAACTCTTGGTGTTTCCAGATTCAAGACATCAACATTCTCAATTGGTGCTGATGGTCAAGTAAGCATTAGGAACTCTGCTACGGGTGATGTTGATGCATCAACTCTTGGAGGACAAACCCCAGCATATTTCATCGATCCTGCAAATCTATCTGCTGCTGTACCAATCACTAGGGGTGGAACTGGATTAACTGGTCTTCCAGCACTTGGAGCAATCCTAATTGGTAATGGAAGTGCATTCAACCAAACAACAAGTCCAACTTTCACAGGAAACGTTGTATTTAATAATGGCATTGCGATTAGTGGTATAGTAACAGCAACAAGATTTGTATCTAACGTTGCTCAGGGAACTGCTCCAATCTCTGTTGGTTCTTCAACTCTTGTTACCAATTTAAACGCAGACTTTGTTGATGGGTTAAATGCAAACAACATTACTGATCAGATTAATAGAGCAAGAACATTTGCTTACTTTATGGGTATTTCATAGTTGTTATAAATAAAAATAAGGAAAACTTTAATTAATGAATGAATAAATATGTCTGGAATTTTAGGACAATCTGCCCCATTGGCAGCAACTAACACAACTATTTACACTGTCCCTGCCAATACGCATGTAGTGGCAAATATTAGTATTGCAAATAGAGCATCCACTGCTGTCACTGTTCGTATTGCATTGGCAGCAGCACCAACTCCAACAAATGCTGAGTTCATTGAATTTGATACTACTATTCCAGGATTTGGTGTCTTGGAAAGAACGGGTCTTTCACTTCAATCTGGTAGATTAGTTGTAGTATTTGCAAGTAATGCGAATACCTCAGTTTCGTTATATGGAATTGTGCAGTCCACCGTGTAAGGAGGAAACTTAAATGGCAAGGTATATTGGAAATATTCCATATAGAGACCCAGACGAAGAAGCATATAACTTTAGAACAAGACCGTATGCTCGTTCTACTGATATGACGTTGGATGGTAATGGAAGGGTATCTTCTGTTACTTATGGTGATAAAATACTATCAAGTCTTACATACGACATAGAAAACAAAGTCACAGGTTATGTTGAAACTATAGGGTCTTCTTCATATACATTCACTATAACATATAATGCTGATGGTGATGTAACTTCAGTCACGAGGACATAAAGATGTCAATAGACGTTTTAGCATATAATTCATTAAGTGCTGAGATTAAACCCCTAAGAAATGCAGTTAATGCATTGCAATGTTGCATTGATACAACAAATGCATCAATATCTGCAGTTCAAGGTTCTATTACTACACAACTTGCTTGCTGTGCTTGTGTAGAGGCACAAGTTGCAGCAAATGCCACGTCCTTAGTTGCAAATGCAGGACCAAATCAAGCTCATTTGTGGTGTTTAATACCAACTGGTTCCAGTTGGACTGGAGGTGTTTTAGTTTGCGATACATCTGGAAATTTTAGATGTGGTGCAACTTGTACTTGGACAGTTCCGGGTGGTGTAACTTGTGCTAGATTCCAAATATGGGGTGCTGGTGGTGGAAGTGGGGCCGCTGGATGCTGTGGTGGATCAGTATTTGGATCTACAGGTGCATATGCTTCTGTTATAATTCCAGTAAGTGCTGGGCAAGTATATACCCTTTGTGCTGGTTGTGCTGCTCAGTGCTATCCAACTAGACTCTCAGGAACTGGAAGATTTCCTGGTTGTCCATCATTCGTACTAGGAACTGGTTTGTCAAACTTTTGTGCCAATGGTGGACAAGGAAGAATGGGAACTTGGATGCAAATGTATGGCAGAAGAAATCCAAGAAGACTTGCAAACGTTACTTGGAACTACGGGTGGTGTTTGTGCGGTCAAGGAACTAATTTTTGTGCTGCGGTTAGCAATTCCCGCAGTGGTGGTGAAATACCTTATGTTGCTGGGGCATCTTATTTTGGATCAACAACAAATAATTCATTAGTATACGGAATTCGTGGAATGTGGAACAGAGCTTGTTGGGAACCTTTTCAAGGATATTTCGTGCATCCACCAATTTATGGATTTGAATCAACTTCTCAATGTTGTTTTACTTGGACTGCTACTTGTTGTGGGAGAACTTGTTCTGCTTGTTGTGGCTTTTTAGCAATACCTGGAGCTGGTGGGGTACCAAGTACTTCCACATTTCAAAATTATGGAGCTTGTGGAGATATGGGGAAAGGAGGAATGGTTTGCGTTTGCTTTAGATAATTTAAATTATTTTTTATATTATGCATTTATTTTTATTATCAATAAACAACTCAGGATCAAGCATCCTCTATGAAAAGATAAGACAGTCAAAATATACAACAACTTTACCCGATGAAGGGCAGTTTATACGGGGGTTTTCTGGACCAAATCCATTTGTATTAAACTGCCCTTATATGTTCTCTGAACGATATCATGATTTTTCTTTAGAAAAAAATTATGATTGGTTTTCAATAAAAACTCTTTGGAATTCTTTTTGGGAAGAAGATTTAATTAAAGTTGAAAAATCTCCTCCAAATGTCGTAAGAGCACATATGCTCAAAAGACATTTTGAAAACTCGGAATTTATCATCCAAGTTAGAAATCCATATCAAATTGTAACTTCAATTTTAAAATTAAGACCCGACATTTCAATTGAAAGATCCTGTGCTCATGTTGCATCTTGTTTTTTTGAGCAGTATAAAAATTATTTTTCATATACCGATAGAGTTGTAAAATATGAAGATATGATTTATGATAAAAATAAAATTAATAATATTTTTAAAGATCTAGGTATAAAAGATTTTGATTTAAATTCCGAAAGTAATCCAGTAAAGCACTATAAAGAAAATAAAATTACAAACTTTGATAAAAAAATTCCAGATGATGTTTTTAAAATAGGGAAAGAAATATTTCAAGCAGTTAAATCTGAAATTAATTTTTTTGGGTACGATTTATGAAATTTGAAATTAAAGAACTATGCGATGTTGATGCAGATTTATCTAATTCATTGCTAGATTCTATAGATAAAGATCATTGGAAAATTAATACAACCAGACAGAAAGTATATGAAGTTCATAGATTTACTGAAACAATCCGTTTGAGACACGTAAAGAATTTGGATTTTAATAACTTTAAATTTGTAAATTATGAAATGTTTGACTTCTATAAACCAGTTATAGACAAATATTTAAAAATCATATCAAAATACTTCGAAATAAAAGATTATACTGCTTTGATTGTTAACCTCAAACCAAAAGGAATGATTGATACTCATACTGATGGTGGAAGTAGATATTTTCAATTAGGACATAGATTGCATATTCCGATTAAAACAAATGAGAATGTATTTTTTACTGTTGGTAATATGAGAGAAAATATGAAGGTGGGAAAGATTTATGAGATTGATAATCTAAATTCTCATAGTGTAGAAAATCACAGTACAGAAAATAGAATTCATTTAATTATGGACATTTTTGATAAAAATATTAAAGAATTTCCAGAATATTGGATGAATTAAACAGTAATAAATAATTTTGATATTGACATAATAAACCATTGAGGATTTATCTTGAATGAATAAGGCATTTTTTATTAATGGTGGTGCAGGGAGAGTTCTTTGTTCTATGCCAGCATTAGAATCATACGCAGAGAAACATGAAGACTTTATAATTGTTTCTGAGGGATGGAATGAACTTTACTCTTGCAGTAAAGTTTTAAGAGATAAAGTTTATCCAGTAAATCATAAAGATCTTTTCGAAAAGCACCTAAAAGATAAAGAAATCATATCCCCAGAACCTTACAGATTAAATGCATACTTTAATCAAAAATGCAATTTAATCCAAGCATTTGATATAATTATTAATGAATTAACAGAAATACCCAAAAACAAAAAGATAAATTTAGAATTAAATAAAGCAGAGCAAATTACAGGGTATAATATTGTTAATGAAGTTAGAGAAGTAGCAAAAAAAGATAAAATTGTTGTTTTTCAACCATTTGGAAGTACTGTTCAAGCAGAAAGAAATTTTATATTTGATGCAAGTGGAAGAAGTTTTGAAGTTGCCAATGTTATTAAAATAATTGAAGAGTTGAAAAAAAATTATGGTGTAATATTGATGTCCCAAGTAGAAATACCAAATTGGCAGGAACTTGGAATAGCAATGCCCCAAAATGTTAGTTTACCCCAATGGGCAGGAATTATAAATGCTGCTGATTATTTTCTAGGGTGTGATAGTGTAGGTCAGCATATTTCTTATGCATTAAATAAACCATCAACAATCGTAGTTGGATCAACTTATCCTGAAAATATTTCATATCCAAATGAAAAAAATTTCCAAGTCATTGATAATGGAAAAAATAAAAGAAAATATAGTCCAATTAGAATGACTTTTGATGACTGTAGGGATAGAAACAACGAAGATCTTATGGTTCTTACAGATGATAAAATTAAGGAAATAGTAAAATCTATCCGAGATAAAATTGGTATAAGTAAAGTGAGCAATGAAACCCTTAAGTTAAATGGTCTATCGGGTAAAACTGAAATCAGTAAATTAAATCCCACATCAAATTTACCAATAACCAATTTTAATGGTTTTCAAAAACCAAAATTGTCAAATAAAAAGAAACCAATAGAACAAATCTTAGAAATAAACGACATTAAATCTTGAGGAGGTAAAATTATGAGTATTATTGTTTCTTGTGCTCGTGGGCATAATGCCAGCACCACTTTGCTTATTGATGGTAAAGTAATCTTTTATGTTGAAGAGGAAAGACTTTCTAGATGGAAGCATGATGGAACACCTCTTCTTGGATTGTTAAAGGTTTTTGAATATGTAGATCATATTGATCATCTAGTAGTCTGTCATACCCATAGACATGGACCAGAAATGGATTGGACTGGAGAGGATTTATATCAGGGATGGATTCGTAAACTTTCTCGCAAAAAGTTTGAATATCAAACTCATTTTATTGATACCATTCATCATGAATTGCACGCTTCTTGTGCATTTTTGAATTCAGGATTTGAGACTGCTGCTTGCGTAATTGCGGATGGTGCAGGTAGTTTCTTGCAAAGTGACGCATTTTCTGGTATTGCATATGAATTTGAAACAATTTTTAAAGCAAAATATCCTTTAGAATTTGATACTGTATATAAACATCTCGGAACAAAAGAACCATATGGTATTTTAGATATGGGAGGAGATGGGAAATATTTCTTAACTGAATATCCAGGTCTCACTAAGACATATGAGGCAATTACAGAATATTGTGGTTTTTCTTGCATTGACGCAGGAAAAACTATGGGTCTTTCTCCTTATGGTAAAGAAAATTTAGATCTTCCGGAATTGTTTAGGGGTAAATGGGCAAACCGAGAAGTTTTTGTTCCAAACTATCCTAATGGATCTCGAATTAATTACGAAAGATTTCCTATCTTATTTGAAGATTCCAAGAATCATAAGAAAGGTGAATATACTCAGATCCAAAAAGATATGGCATATTCTATCCAAAAGGAAACTGAAAATCGTATGATTGAATTGATTCGTAAAGCACACGAAGAAACTGGTGAAAAAAATATTGTCGTTTGTGGTGGATATGGTTTAAATTGTGTTGCAAACTATAAGTACTGGAAAGAATTCCCAGACCTAAACATTTACTGTGAACCCATTTCTCACGACGGTGGAACATCTATTGGTGCTGCAAAATACATGTATGCCAAGATAAATGATCTTGAAGGACCGATAAATCCTCAGACTTCAATTTATTATGGTCCACAATATGATCCAGATACTTATGAAGATTATCTGGAGGGTCTAGAAGTTTCAGATACCTCTTATGATGATGTTGCTAAACTAATTCGTGAAGGGACAATCGTAACTATTTTCCAAGGAAGGTCTGAAGGTGGCCCAAGAGCACTTGGCAACCGATCAATACTATTTGATCCCACGATCAAAGATGGAAAGGACATTGTAAACCAAGTAAAACGTCGTGAGTTTTTTCGTCCCTTTGCCTGTTCGATTCTGAAAGAAAAAGTGAATGAATGGTTTGATCTTGCAGGTCGTGAAGAATCTCCACATATGATGTATGCAGTTGATTGTCTACCTGGTGTAGAAGAAAAGATCCCCTCAGTGATTCACGTTGATGGAACCTGCCGTATTCAGACAGTAACCCAAGAGCAAAATGAACACTACTATAATCTGATTAGTTCTTTTGAAAAACTAAGTGAAGTTCCCATCCTCTTCAATACTTCATTTAATCTTGGTGGTGATCCTCTTGTAGAGACTATTACTGATGCGATTGATACTCTACAAAGAAGTGATATTGAATATCTCTATCTTCCTGAGATTCAGAAACTAGTTAAAGTTCCTAACGAATGAAAACTGTTTTTGTAAATGGAACATTTGATGTCCTACACACAGGACATCTTTTGCTATTTGAATATGCAAAGTCTTTCGGAGATCATTTAATTGTTGCAATTGATTCCGACGAGAGAATTAAAGAAAAAAAGGGACCAACAAGACCCATCAACTCTCTCTGGGATCGTGCTTTTATGCTATCTAATTTATATCACGTTGATGAAGTTAGGACATTTGACTCCGATGAAGACCTAGAAGAACTTGTGAAATACTACAAACCTGATATAATGGTGGTAGGATCTGATTGGAAAGATAAACCAGTCATAGGTTCTCAATATGCAAAAGAATTAAAGTTTTTTGATAGAATAGATGAATACTCCTCAACAAAAACAATTCAAAGTATTATTGATAGGAGATAGTTGTGAAGATGAATATATTTACGGCAGGTGTGAACGGATTAGTCCTGAAGCACCTGTTCCTGTAATGAATTTTTCTAGAATAGAAAAAAGAGCAGGAATGGCAGAAAATGTTTTTCATAATCTAAAATCATTTGGATTAACCGTTGGATTTTTAACAAATTCAGAAAAAATTATAAAAACAAGATTTATAGATGAAAAATCAAATCAACAGATACTTAGAGTTGATAAAGAGAATAAAATATCCCCTTTAAGTGAGAAAATAGATTTTAATTTTTTTGATGCTATTGTTATATCTGATTACAATAAAGGATTTTTGACTACAGATAAATTATTTGAAATAGTTGAATCTACTGATATCCCCATTTTTATTGACAGTAAAAAAAATAATTTACCAAACAAAAATAATTGTTTTATTAAAATAAATGATTTAGAATATGGCAATTTAAATAAAGAAGTTCAGTTAGATAACTTAATTATAACAAAAGGATCTATAGGATGTTTTTACAAAGATAAACTATATCCAGCAGAAAAAGTAAATGTCTATGATGTAGTTGGAGCAGGTGATACTTTTCTTTCTGCTCTTGTTTATGGGTATTTAAAATTTAACAGTATAGAAAATGCAATAATATTAGCAAATAAAGCAGCAGCAATTGCAGTACAGCATCCAGGAACTTACGTTTTAACAACAGAAAATGCCAAAGATTTATGTAATTGATATTGATGGTACAATATGTACTAATGGTGATTGTTCTTCATGCAAGTATGAAGGAAGTATTCCAAAATTAAATAGAATTAAAAAAATTAATGATCTATATGATCAAGGAAATATAATAAAATATTTTACTGCTCGTGGAATGGGTAGATATAATGATGATGCAGATAAATCAAAAGAAAAGTTTTATTCTTTAACAAAAATGCAATTAGATATTTGGGGATGTAAATATCATGAATTAATTTTAGGTAAACCTTCTGCAGATATATACATTGATGACAAGGCAATAAAAGATGATGAATTCTTCGGAGATTAAATTTGTACCAAAAGGATGGGGATTTGAAAAATGGATTGTAAATACTGAAGAGTATTGTGGGAAACTTCTTTATTTTGCTAAGGGAAAGAAATGTTCCTGGCATTATCATGAATTAAAAGATGAAACTTTTTACATCCAGTCTGGGAAAATTCTTTTAAGGTATAGTGATTCGGATCAAATAGAAACAGCAAAAGAAGTAGTATTAGAGAAGGGAGATAAGTATCATATTTATAGAGATCTTAGGCATCAAATGTTTGCTCTTGAAGACACAGAATTATTTGAATTTTCAACTCAACATTTTGATTCGGACAGCATTAGATTAGTTAATGGTGATTAATTTATGAAACAATTATATTTTTTAAGTGGAATGCAGAGATCTGGTTCCACACTACTCTCTTGTATTTTAAATCAAAATCCAAATATATTTTCATCAAAAACTAGTCCACTTTTGGACATTTTATCTTCTTGCGAAAAGACTCTTAATGAAGTTTATAATCAATATACATTTGATTATAACCAAAAAAATAAAAATCTTATTTTGGGAATTTTAAATTCTTATCATGATGATGAAGAAAGTCCTATTATCATAGATAAGCATCGTGGTTGGGTAGGTTCAATAGATTTAATAGAAGAAATCTATACACCCAAAATAATATGCACTAATAGATCAGTACCAGAAGTAATTACATCCTTCATTAAGTTAATTGAAAATAATAATTCATTAAATAATTCGATAGATAAAGCATTAAGAAATAGTGGATTTCCAATAAGTATAACAAATAGGGCAGATTACATTTTTCACAATTTTGTAAATAATCCAAGACAAGCAATATTATCTTCTATTGATAAGTATAGAAATTATATTCATATGGTAGAATATAACGATATTATAAATTACCCAAATGAAACTTTTTCTAAGATATATGAGTTTTTAGGTATAGAAAAATTTAAACACAACTTTAGTGATATAGAAAATACATGTAAAGAAGAAAAGGATATTGCTTGGGGAATAGAAAATCTTCACGAAATTAGAAATAAACTACAAAAAACGAGTACCCCACCAGAGGAGATACTCGGAAAAGAATTGACAGAATATTATCGTCAATTTGACATTAAGTATTGATTAACTGTTTTAAATTTATAACTGCCAGTCCATTTCATATCCGCACAAGTATAATCTTGATATTTACCTTTAAGATGTTCGGGGAAGTTGATATATTCAATTTCCCCTTTTTCTTTTTCAGCAACTAGTTCTGCAACTTTTTGAAAACTTATCGGACTTCCTGTTCCTAAATCATAAATTCCAGATGGTTGATCATTATTTAAAACAATGTCAATAATATCATCAACACAAATAAAATCTCTTAAAAACTTGTCTGATCCTTTGAATAATTTTAGTTTTCCTGTTTCTTTGATTTGTTTGGTGAATTTGCTTATTGGACTTGCCTGGTCTCTTTTATGATCTTCCCCTTCACCATAAACATTAAAATATCTAAAACCTTGAATACTTGAAAATTTATCTAAATTATCTTGAACAAAATAATCTATTTGCAGTTTTGTAATTGCATAATAATTTAATGGATTGATTACCTTTAAGTCCTTTGTTTGATTTCCATATACTGATGCTGAAGATGCATACTTTACTGGAATTCCATACTTAATTGCTTTTTCAAATAGAAATAAAGTAAATGCCACATTAGAGTGATGTAGAGTTGTTATATTTTTTTCAGTAGTACTAGAAATTGCTCCTTGATGGAGTATTAATGATACTTCATTCCATCTATCAAAGTTACTAATAAAACTATATGCATCATCCTTTTCGACTTCTATTATTGGATCATTTATTTTCTTTAGAAAATTTTTACCAATAAATCCTTGACTTCCTGTTAATATTATCATAATTTTGTTTATTTTGTATTATATCATTTTTTTGGTTTTTAGTATACTTATAAATATTTTTATATAGTAGTAGTCTTTATAAATGGCACAACCATCTTCTAGGGCAGAGTTGAAAGAATACTGCCTCAAGCAACTAGGAAAGCCAGTTTTAGAAATCAATGTAGATGATGATCAGATTGATAATCTGATGGATGATGCTATTCAATATTTCCACGAAAGGCACTTTGATGGGATCGAAAGAGTATTTTTAAAGCATCAATTACAACCAGGAGAAAAAGATATATTAAGATCTGGGAAGGATATAACTACTGCTTCTTCCTCAGTTGGTATTTCTACAGTATCTTGGGAAGAATCAATCAATTTCCTAAAATTGCCCGATACTGTTATTGGTGTTAATAGTGTATTTAAAGTCGATTCTAGCACTATTTCTAGTGGTCTTTTTAATATCAAATACCAAATCTTTTTGAATGATTTATATTATTATGGTGCATTAGATCTTTTAAATTATGCAATGGTAAAAACTCATTTGGAGGATATTAGTAGAATCTTAACTCCAGATGTTCAATTAAGATTTAATAAAAAACAGCACAGATTATATTTAGATATTGATTGGAAACAAGTCGATCCAGATACTTATATAGTTTTAGATTGCTATAGAATTGTAGATCCTGCAGACTTCCCAAAAATCTATAATGATTTTTGGTTAAAGAGATACCTAACTGCACTTATTAAAAGACAGTGGGGACAGAATATGATTAAATTTAATGGAGTTCAACTTCCTGGTGGCATAACATTGAATGGTAGGCAATTATATGAAGATGCAATACGAGAATTGGAAGATATAGAACAAAAACTCAAGTCAGAGTATGAAATGCCACCTTTAGATCTGATAGGTTAATATGTCCCCACTAAATCCATATTTTTTACAAGGATCTCCAAGCGAGCAAAGACTCGTTCAGGATTTAATTAATGAGCAGCTGTCCATTTATGGGCAAGATGTTCTTTATATGCCAAGAAAGATTATTAATGAAAAAAAGATAATCAAAGAAATTATTGTTTCTAAGTTTGATGATAGTTTTAGATTAGAAGCTTACATTTCAACCTTTAATGGATTTGGTGGAAACGGTGATATTCTATCCAAGTTTGGAGTAAGAAGCACGGATGAGATTACTTTTATTATCTCAAAAGAAAGATATGAAGATTTCATTACTCCCAAATTGGGTTTATTTAGAGATCCAAATGTTAAATTGAAAAATAGACCAGAAGAGGGAGATTTAATTTATCTTCCTCTAGATAATGCATTGTTTGAAATAAAATATGTAGAGTTAAAAACACCATTCTATCAATTAAATAACTTGTATACTTATGAATTGAGATGTGAACTCTTTGAATATGAGGATGAAATTATTGATACTGGTATTGATGATGTTGATGAAAATGTGAAAGATTTTGGTTATATTGCAACAATACAAATGGTTGGTGCTGCTGCATCTACTGCAGTATTGAGGACTGTTCTTGCTTCTTCTTTAGCACAAGGAGTTCCAGAAAATTCAATTAATTCTATTGATATTTTAAATGGTGGCAGTGGATACAAATCACCACCTATAATAGATATTGATAGTCCTGTTGGTGGTGGTATCACTGCGACTGCAGTTGCGATATTAGATCGTGGTTCTATAAGTAGGATTTTAGTAACGAATCCCGGTATAGGATATACCATTCCACCAAGAGTTAGAATAAAATCAAATTCCTCTAGTGGTTCTGGTGGTATAGCAACTGCAATAATAACACCTGGATCATTGGGACCAATACAAATAGTATCTGGTGGAGTTGGATATTCAACTGCTCCTATTGTAACAATTGCTCCTCCAAATATATTCAATTACCCCCAATCTTATGTAGCAAAAGCAGAAGTAATTGTAAATTCATCTGGATCTATTTCTTCAGTAAGATTCTCCAACTCAGGTATTGGATATGGAATAACTCCTTCAATACAAATAACTTCTCCTATTGGAATTTCAACCGGAGATTATGAGTTTAATGAAGTTGTAAGGGGAGTTTCCACGGGAACAAGTGCCTATGTAAAAGATTGGAATTATGATTCAAGAATACTGAAAGTATCAATAATTAATGGAAGTTTTGCATTAGGAGAAACTATAGTTGGAGCAGCAGCAAGTTATAAAGTTCTTTCCATAGACACTGACAATATCTATGATAATTTTGCAGAGAATAAAACAATTCAAGAAGAAGCAAATACAATCATAGATTTTACAGAAAGTAATCCTTTTGGCACTTTCTAAATAGTAAATAAACGTTACGTAAAATGCTTGGAACTTATTATTATCACGAAATTATTAGAAGGACTATAATATCTTTTGGTACGCTTTTTAATAATATTCAAATAAAACATGAAAATGAAAATGGTGATGATATTAGTTTAATTAAAGTCCCCATTGCATATGGGCCCGTACAAAAGTTTCTAGCAAGACTTGATGAAAAACCAGACCTAAGAAAAAGGGTTGCAATTACATTGCCAAGAATGTCATTTGAAATGACAACAATACAATATGATCCGACTAGAAAAGTTTCAACAGTACAAACGTTTCAGGCAAATAGATCGGGAGTTGGTCCAGTAAAAGTTTACATGCCAGCACCTTATAATATTGGGATTCAACTTAGTATTATAACCAAATATCAAGATGATATGCTTCAGATCATCGAACAAATTCTTCCATTTTTTCAACCACACTTTAATTTAAGTATAGACTTAATAAATTCAATTGGAGAAAAAAGGGATATACCAATAGTTTTGGATAATATTTCAATGAGTGATGATTATGAGGGTGATTTTTCAACAAGGAGAAGTTTGGTATATACTTTAAATTTTACAGCAAAAACATCTTTATTTGGACCAATATCAGATTCTTCAGACAATTTAATTAAAAAAGTTCAAGTTGATTACTACACAAATACAGAAACAAAAAATGCATCAAGACAGCTAAGATATGCTGTGGAACCACGAGCACTTAAAGATTATGATAATGATAATACAGCAACATTGGCACAAGAAGTGAATGATATAATTACTCAATTTAATATTTCGGATGCATCGGCATTGGAACAAGAAACTTATATTATGATAAATGAAGAATCAATGTATATTAAAAATATTGATGGAAATAAATTAACAGTTTTGAGAGGACAGAATAATACGACTCCTGCAATACATGAAGAAGGTGATGCAATAAATGTCATTAATAGTATGGACAATCAATTAATTGAGTATGGTGATGATTTTGGTTTTGATGAAGAAAGATTTGATTTTGGTGACGGAAGAGTTTATAGTCCAAGAAAAGGTGCTGATGTATGAAAAATGATTTTGATGCAATAAATGATTCTTTAGATATCGAAGCATCTTCGGTAGAGAGGGAAATTGTCTCAGAAACATCTAAGATAATTAAGTCACCCAAAAAAGGAGATGCTGAAAGTGATTATGATTATGATTATACCAGAGGTCAATTATATTCACTCATAGAAAAAGGACAAGAAGCAATTGATGGTATTCTTGAAATAGCACAACAATCAGATTCTCCTAGAGCATTTGAAGTTGCAGGTCAGTTAATTAAGAACGTTGCGGATACAACAGATAAGTTATTAGACCTTCAACAAAAAATGAAGAAGTTAAAAGAAGAAGACCCATCAGCACCAAAAAGTATTACCAATAATAATACGTTATTCGTTGGTTCTACAGCAGAACTTCAAAAATTATTGAAGCAAAATATGACACCAGCAGAAGATTCTAAATAATAATTAGAGAACTTATTCTTAAGAATGAAAACTTTTTCACAATTTCTTCTAGAAGCAACTGACCCAAAGGGACCTATCAAAAAGTATATGTCCCCAGAGGAGATTGCGAAGAAGCATAAAATATCTCTTGATACTCTAGAACCAGAATTAAAAAAAGGAATTAAAATAGAGAGTGAGCATACTGGTGATAAGAGAATGGCAAGAATGATTGCCCTTCAGCATCTGGAGGAACTTCCAGACTATTATACAAGATTGAAAAAGGCAGAAAAGGTCAATGAATCGAAAAGTGGTGATAGTTCTCTGCGTGACTGGTTTACTAAGAGTCGTGCTTCTGATGGCACCCCTGGTTGGGTTCAACTGGGTGGTAAATATGCGGGAAAACCCTGTGCCAAGCAACCAGGGCAAACCACAAAACCAAAGTGTGGTTCCAGCAAAATGAAGGCAGCACTCTCCGATAAGGAAGAGGAGAGTGCATTTCGTCGCAAGAATCGTCAAGACCCCAATCCAGACAGGGAAGGTGCAGCAAAGATGGTTGCAACAGAGGAGAAGGATGCTTGCTATTCAAAGGTAAAATCTCGTTATAAGGTTTGGCCTTCTGCATATGCTTCTGGTGCCCTAGTTAAATGCCGTAAAGTTGGTGCAAAAAATTGGGGGACTAAATCGGAAAGTACAGATTTTCTTGCTTATGATTGGGATTTTCCAATGCATAAAGTTAGTCAAAGATATTGTCCAAAATGCCAAAAAACAGAATCCATTGGGGAATGCAAGTATGGTCCTAAGTTTTGGTTATTGTATTCTTCCCCAATTGAACCATCGGATGAAATGAAAGATGATATTTCCAGACTTTACACTAAAAAAGAAAGTTATGATTATTCAAACTGGAGAGAAGAATTCAAAGCAACTGAATATGAATTCACCGATTTAATTAAACCCGAACCAATTAAATCAAGCACAGTAAGAGAAAACTATACTAGGATACAATCTCGTGGCACGACTTACAGTATCCTGCTAAACTGGAGAGGTAAGAACCTGGGAGTTCAAATGTTCTTCCCACAATTTACAAGACCTTCTAAGGAACAGGTAACTTTCGAAGTATCTAAGATATATCCAGGTGCTATTGTATTATCTTTCAATCCATCAATAAAGGACCCAACAAAACCTTTATTATTTACTGGAGACATAAATGGACCCAAATAAAATTGTTCTTGAGAATTTAACCAAAAACTTTGAGTATGAAAGAATTGCAAGAGAAATTGATGCGTGTGATAATGTAGATGACCTTAAAAATATCGCAAAATCTTACGTAAAACTTCACTTAAAATATCAAGAAACATTAGCAAGTTTGAATTTTAATAATTTATGACGGAAAAACATTATAAGGGCAATCCAAACCTCAAGGCAGAGAATGTCCAGATTGAATTTTCAACTGACCAAATTCAAGAATATTTAAGATGCAAAGAAGACCCAGTTTACTTTGCAATGAACTATGTCAAGATTGTTTCTCTTGATGAAGGTTTGATTCCCTTTGAAATGTATGATTTCCAGAAGGAACTTATTTCAAACTTCCACAATAATCGATTTAATATTGCAAAACTACCTCGTCAGACTGGTAAATCTACGACAGTAGTTTCTTATTTGCTTCACTATGCTTTGTTTAATGACAATATAAGAATTGCAATTCTTGCAAACAAAGCAGAGACTGCAAGAGAACTTTTAGGAAGATTGCAACTATCATATGAAAACTTACCCAAATGGTTGCAGCAAGGTGTTGGTTCTTGGAATAAAGGTTCACTTGAACTTGAGAATGGTAGCAAAATTGTAGCAGCATCTACCTCATCATCTGCTGTTCGAGGAAACTCATTCAACATCATCTTCCTGGACGAATTTGCATTCATTCCAAATCACATTGCAGAACAGTTCTTTAGTTCTGTATATCCTACCATTTCTTCTGGTAAATCAACCAAAGTTATTATCATTTCAACCCCTAACGGGATGAATATGTTTTATAAACTCTGGCACGATGCTGAGAGGGGTAGAAATGGATATATTCCACTGGAAGTTCACTGGAGTGCTGTTCCTGGTAGAGATGCTGCTTGGAAAGAAGAGACTATCAGGAACACTTCCGAACGTCAGTTTACCCAAGAATTTGAGTGCGAATTCCTGGGTTCGGTTGATACTTTGATTACACCATCAAAACTTCGTTCAATGGTCTATGAAGACCCATTAACTTCAAATAAAGGTCTTGATGTTTACGAGCATCCAGAGAAAGACCATACTTATATGATGACAGTTGACGTTGCTAGAGGAACAGGAAAAGATTATTCTGCTTTTGTTGTTGTTGATATTACTTCTTTTCCATATAAACTAGTAGCAAAATACAGGGACAATGACATAAAACCAATTCTATTTCCTTCTATTATTGATAAAGTAGGAAGAGCATACAACTATTCTTATGTTCTTGTTGAAGTGAATGATATTGGTGAACAAGTTTCCAATATGCTCCATTTTGATTTGGAATATAGCAATCTTTTGATGTGTGCGATGAGAGGTCGTGCAGGTCAATTAGTGGGTCAGGGGTTCTCTGGAAAGAAATCTCAACTTGGAGTGAAGATGTCTAAAAATGTCAAAAAGGTTGGATGCTCGAACCTTAAGACTATAGTAGAAGATGATAAGGTAATAATTAAAGATTATGATGTTATCAGTGAATTGACCACATTTATCCAACGCAATCAATCATTCGAGGCAGAAGATGGTTGCAATGACGACCTTGCAATGTGCCTGGTTATTTTCTCTTGGTTAATCGTTCAACCTTATTTTAAGGAAATGACCGATAATGATATTCGTAAGAGAATTTATGATGAGCAGAAAAATCAAATTGAGCAGGATATGTCCCCATTTGGTTTTATATCTGATGGATTAACAGAAATGGAAACTAGTTTTGTAGATAAAGATGGAGATAGATGGCATCTTGATGAATATGGAGATATGGCATATATGTGGGATTATAGATAGATGGATTTAGAAGAGCAATTTGAAAGAGAATATCTATTTTTAACTGAAAGAACTTGCAGGATCTGTAAAGAAACTAAAGATTTAATTGATGGGTTTTACTTGACTCGTAAAGGTAGAGGACGAGTTCCTTCTGCATATTCTTATGAATGTAAAGAATGCACTATAAAAAGAATTACAGAAAATAGAAAAATATCCTCAAAAATAGCAAGTAAGTGGGAATATCCTGACTGGTAAATTGTTCATTGGTGATTTCCCCAACTTAAAGAGTGCAAATTATAAATATTATTAGACAAAATAGACTTCTTCAGAGGTAAACAGATGGCGGTAAATTTAGTATCCCCTGGGGTAAATGTGAGAGAAGTTGACTTGACTGTTGGTGGCATTACCCAAGCTGCTCAGCAAGTCGGTGCATTTTGTGGCCCATTCGAAAAAGGTCCAGTAAATCAACCCGTATTAGTAGAAACAGAACAAGATTTATTAAAGTACTTCGGGAAACCACAAACTGCGGATGGTCAGAACGAGTACTGGTTAACAGCATCAGCATATTTGTCATATGGTGGCGTTTTAAGAGTTGTTAGAACAAATTCATCTTCTGCTACTCTTCTCAACACAGCATATGTCGGTGTTGCAGGAACAGTAAGTAATTTTAGAATTGAGAACAAAGAAGATTATTTAACTAATCACACTGATGATACTGATTGGTATTTTGCAGCAAAAGAACCAGGAAGTTGGGCAAATAATTTAAAGGTTTGCATGATCGATAATGCTGCTGACCAAATAATCAGTGGTATTAATACTCAGTTTTCAACTATAACTGGATTAGCAACTGCATTTTCAGTTGCTAATGCAACAATAGGAATCAATACCACAATAATTTCTGGCATCAATACTTCTGGAATTACATTAGAAACTCTTGTTCAGACTGACAATACAGCAAATGGAGTTGCAGCAAGAACTGCAATTATCAGTGTCAGTGGAGCTAATGGTGGAACAATCGTTCTTGAAACTCCAACAACCAACATTGGAGTAGTAACAACAACATTAAGATTTGGTTCACAAACATCTTTCCAAACAGCAAATCAAATTCAAGTAGGATATGCTGTTACCCAAAAATTAAACAAGACAGGAATAGAAGGAAGCAATGTTGTAACTTATGATGGATTCATCAGAGGATTAGTAACAGAGGTAGGAACAGGTCAAATAAGTATTAGAGTAACAGATAGAGTTGATTCTTCTGGTGTATCTACACCAATAGACTACAAGAATCCAGGATCAAGCACTGGATTGAATGCATCATCATTTGATACTTTTAGTACAGATGCTTTCTATGTTTCTCCATCTGGTGGATCACCAGTTGAATATAGCAATAGTAACTTTAATGTTTTAGATTGGTACGATCAGCAAACATTGGGACTCCAAAATAGTAATGTTTATTGGAAAAGTATTGCACCAAAACCAGGTACTTCACAGTTCGCATCTGAAAGAAATTCAAAATATGATGAACTTCACGTTATTGTAGTTGATGATACTGGTTCAGTTACTGGAATTAGTGGAAATCTACTAGAAAAATTCATAGGAATTTCGAAAGCAACTGATAGTAGAATTTCCCCATCTGAGTCAATATATTATAAAACTTATATTGAAAATAAATCAAATTATATCTACTCTGGAGTAGATCATACTGGAACTTCGTCAAATATAGTTGCACAAAGTGGAAGCACTACAGTATTCGCTCTCGTCACTGGAAGTTGGTCAACTGAGTCTCAAAACAAAGTATTTAATACTGTTGGCAAAAAAACTTATTCATTAACTGGAGGAAATGACTATAGTGGAGTAAATAATATTGGTGGATATTCAATATCCAATGCCGACTTAATCAATGCATATTCAGTTTTCCAAAATCCAGCAGAATACGAGATCAACTATTTAATTAGTGGACCATCAGCAGCATCATTATATGAATCTCAGGCAAAGGCAAATGCATTAATTGCAATTGCTGAATCAAGAAAGGATTGCGTTGTTGCTATTTCTCCTCATCGTGATGGTATTGTCAATGTTCCAGATGCCGAATCTCAAACAAATAATATTATTGAATTTTTTGATCCATTAACATCTAGTTCTTATGCAATTTTTGATAGTGGATACAAGTACACATATGATAGATTTAATTCTAAGTTTGTGTATATTCCATGTAATGGAGATGTTGCAGGTCTAATGGCAAGAACAGCAATTCGCAATTATCCTTGGTATTCACCCGCAGGAAGTTCTAGAGGTGCATTAAATAATGTGGTGAAGTTGGCATATAATCCAACCCAAGCACAACGTGATGCACTTTATACTAGAAGAATTAATCCTATTATTTCTTCTCCTGGTGCTGGATTTATTCTATTTGGAGATAAAACTGCTTTAGGATATTCTTCAGCATTTGATCGTATCAATGTCAGAAATCTGTTCTTAACAATTGAAAAGGCAATTGAAAGAGCAGCAAAAGCACAGCTCTTTGAATTTAATGATACCGTAACAAGAGCAAATTTCATAAACATTGTAGAACCATACTTACGTGATGTAAAAGGAAAGAGAGGAATTACTGATTTTATTGTGGTTGCTGATGAAACAAATAACACTCCTGATGTGATTGATTCTAATCAATTTAGAGCAGATATTTATATCAAACCAGCAAGATCCATCAACTTTATTGGTCTTAATTTTATTGCTACTCGCACTGGAGTCAGCTTCTCTGAAGTAATCGGAACCGTTTAATTTTTAGAGGTAACCACAAATGGCAAACACACCCGAATATTCAAATAGAACTTTAGATACATTTAAATCGAAATTAGTAGGTGGTGGTGCAAGACCAAACCTCTTTGAATGCGAAATTGCATTTCCAGATGGTTTAGGCATTACTGCAGATGAAGACTACAATTTTATGATAAAAGCAGCAAGTCTTCCTGCTTCTAACATTAATGTAATTAATGTTCCATTTAGGGGAAGAAATCTTAAAGTTGCTGGAGATAGAACATTCGATCCTTGGTCGATAACTGTCATCAATGACACCAACTTTAAGATTAGAAATGCTTTTGAGCAGTGGATGAATTTCATCAATCGTCATGATGATAATGCGGGGGTCATTACTCCTGCCGCATATCAAGTTAATATGAAAGTATTCCAGTTAGGTAGAGGCAATACTGCCGATGCAACTAGAGGAACATTACCAGGACGTTCAGAACAAATTCCAGTTCTTAAGGCATATAAGTTTTATGGTGTATTCCCAACAGCAGTAAGTTCAATTGAACTTTCTTATGATAATGCAGACGCAATTGAAGAGTTCAGCGTGGATTTACAAGTTCAATGGTGGGATGCTGCTGATTCAGGAAATAATTCCATTCTTGGTGTGGAGAATTTCTGATACATTATAAATACTAGAAATAGTTTTTTAATATATTATAATGCCAAGATTATTTGGATTTAAAATTGAGGAACCGGAAGACAAATCTTCAAAGATTGTCTCTCCGGTTCCTCCTAATGATGAGGACAAATCAGATTTTTATCTGTCCAGTGGATTTTATGGTCAATACGTAGATATTGAAGGAGTATATAAATCCGAGGGAGATTTAGTAAGAAGATATAGAGAAATGGCACTTCATCCAGAAGTTGATAGTGCCATTGAAGATGTTGTAAATGAAGCAATCGTTTCAGATTCTGATGATTCACCTTTGCAAATAGATTTATCAAACTTACCAGCTAGCGATAAATTAAAAGATAAAATCAGAGAAGAATTTAAGTACATTAAAGAAATAATGGACTTCGACAAGAAGTGCCATGAAATTTTTAGGAATTGGTATATTGATGGAAGAATCTTTTATCATAAAGTAATTGATATAAACAAACCCCAAGATGGAATTAAGGAAATAAGATATATTGATCCACTAAAAATAAGACACATAAGAAGATTAAAGAAAGACCAAAAGGATTTAAGATCTGCATTGAGTAAAATCAATTCCGATTCAAATGTAATTGATTTTAACCCACCAGAAATTGAAGAGTTTTATTTGTATAATCCAAATCAACTCTCTTCAATGACTGCAACCTCTGGTTCCAATTTCAAATCCGAGGCAAGGCAAGTAAGAATTGCTCCAGATTCAATTGCCTATATTACTTCTGGACTGGTAGATAGAAATAAGCAGACAGTTCTATCACATCTACACAAAGCAATCAAGGCACTCAATCAACTTAGAATGATTGAGGATTCTTTAGTAATCTATCGTTTGTCTCGTGCCCCAGAACGCAGAATTTTTTACATTGATGTAGGAAATCTACCAAAGATTAAAGCAGAGCAATACCTTCGTGATGTGATGAATCGTTATCGCAACAAGTTGGTATATGATGCCAACACTGGTGAGATTCGTGATGACCGAAAGTATATGGCAATGCTTGAGGATTTCTGGTTACCTCGTCGTGAAGGTGGCAGAGGAACAGAAATTACAACTCTTCCTGGTGGTCAGAATCTTGGGGAACTTGCAGATATTGAATATTTCCAGAAAAAACTTTATCGTTCTTTGAATGTTCCAGAAACTAGACTTAATTCTAGTGGTGGATTCAGTTTGGGTCGTTCTTCAGAAATTCTTAGAGATGAAGTTAAATTTACTAAGTTTGTCGGAAGATTAAGGAAAAGATTCTCAAATCTTTTCAATGATATGCTGAAGACTCAACTTATCTTAAAAAATATTGTATCTATAGAAGATTGGAATGCTCTTTCCGATCACATTCAATATGATTATCTTTATGACAATCATTTTTCAGAATTAAAAGATACAGAATTATTAAATGATAAACTTGCTTCAGTTGCAGCAATGGAACCATATATTGGAAAGTATTTCTCATTAGAGTATGTTCGTTCCAAGATTCTTAAGCAGAATGATGGTGAAATCAAGGAAATCAACAAGCAGATTGAAAAAGAAATTAAAGCAGGATTAATCGTTGACCCCAAACTTGTTGTTTCTCAACAACAAGCATCGATGCAACCAATAGACCAAGGAATGGATATGGGTCAGGGTCAATCTCCAGAGCAACAATCTGGTGCTGCAATGGGAGAACCAGTAATGGAACCCCAAGCAGGGGAAATATAAATAAAAATAGTTATCTAAATTAATTGAATCATGGAAGAACTACTTACAATGTTTGCAAATGATGAATCTCCAGCAGAAATTAGTGATGCAATCAAGGCAATGCTCTTCACCAAATCTGCAGAAAGAATTGAAGCAGTAAAGCCTTATGTTTCTGCTTCAATGTTCGGACTGGACGATTCATCCGAAGAGGAGTGAGTTATTAAAATGAAATCATACAGACAATTTATTTCCGAATCTATTAATATTGCTGGTGATTTCAATGGAAATCTTTACATCAACGGTTCTGAAAATCAATCAGAACCAGTTGGTGAATCATTTCTTGCAGATGTAGTTTGGGAAGGAAAACTATATCGAATGGAAGTAGAAGGAAAGATGTTAGATAAAAATAAATTAGCAGAACAACTTCAGGGAGAATATCCAGGAGCAATTGTTCATAACATTTATCCAATAACAGAAAATTCTTTAAAAGTAAGAAAAGCACAAAGATATCAACCAGAAAGACTAACTTGGACTGATTAATAATGGCACAGTGGAATAAGAACACACAAGATTATCTAAATCAAGAAAGAACTTTATTTGAGGTTTTTAATGTAGCAACTAGTGATGGTGTTCAAGTTAGTACTACAAATCCATTCCCGGTTACTGGAACTGTAGGCATTTCATCGGAAACTCTAATAACAATTAATCCAGATACAAATGCTGTTGATGCATTTGGTAGAGGTAGAGTTTCTGAACCATTTACCCTTGGTGATTATAAGCACCTATATGCTATTGACCCAAACTTTTTAGATAGTGTTTCTGGTGCAGGTTCAACAGTAACATTTTTAATCAATCAGGCTTGTGCTAGATTACAAACTGGTATTGGAACAACAGCATTTAGTGTTCACCAAACAAAGTTTTATCATCACTATCAACCAGGAAAAGGACAACTAATTTTTAGTTCCTTTAACTTTTATGCACCTCAACGGAATGCAACTAAAAGAACTGGATACTTTGATGATAGAGATGGAATTTATTTTGAGCAGGTTGGACTCAATACTTCTGATGGGATAAATTCGAGTATTGGAACAAACAATTGGGTAATTAGATCTTTTGTAAGTGGCATAGCAACAGAAACTAGAATCCCACAATCACAATGGAACAGAGACAAATGTGATGGAACAGGCATTTCTGGATTTAATTTAGACATTACAAAAACTCAACTTGCATTTATAGATTTCCAGTGGTTAGGTGTTGGTAGAGTCCGTTGTGGTTTTGCTCATGATGGGCAACTTATAACCGCACACGAATTTTTCCATTCTAACAATAGTCCAACAGTTTATATTGCAAATCCAAACTTGCCAGTTCGTTGCGAACTGAGAAATACAGGTGTAGGTATTGGAGCATCATTTGACCAGATTTGCTCTTCTGTAATGTCGGAAGGTGGGTATGTGGAAAGTGGTATTGACTTTGCTTATACAATGCTTACCACAAGAACCACACCAACACCAGCAGGAACAGAACTTCCTTTGGTTGCCATTCGTCTAAAAAATAGTTTCCAAGGATATCCAAATAGAATATCGGTTAAATTAAATAATATTTCATTATTTTGTGAGACCAATAGCATTGTATATAAAGTTATAAAACTTCCAAGTTCTGCTTATTTGGGTAATGCAGGAACTTTAACTTGGACATCTGCTTCTGTTAATAGTGGTGTTGAAGTTTGTGTGAATGCAACAACTTACGATAATGGTGATGTCTTTGCATCAGGTTATGTTCCTTCGGGATCATCACAAAACTCACTTTCACCAGTTGCTTCTGGAACATTAAGTCAGGCAAAGAAAAATATTATTGTTCAAAATATAAATTCCACAGATTCTGAAATTTATGTGCTTGTTGCAAGAACTATCACTACCACAGGTAACGCAGTTGCTTCTGTTGCTGCTGCTCTTCAATGGAGAGAGATTTATTAAATTAATAAATAACTAATAAAGTCTTTATTATACCAATGCAAAGAACAAAAATAATTACTACTGAGATTGCAATGCCAACTACTGCTGGCACAGCATCTAGCATTAGTGAAGCAACTTGTGTGAGATTATATAACGGTTCTGGAGCAGCAGCAACTGTAAGTATTTCTACTGCAGTTGGTGCAGCAACAACATTATCATTTACAATGCCAACTGGAACTGTTGAATTCTTACAAAAACTTCCAACCGATGTGATTTTTGCATCAGCAAATACAGTAAAAGTAGCAAAAGTAGGATTTACCAACTAAGAACAATGAAACTAATCACAGAAGAAATCGAAAAGGTTAAAGTTATTACCGAAGAAAAGAACGGTAAAAAATCCCTTTTTATTGAAGGTATTTTCCTCCAAGCAGACCAACCAAATAGAAACAAGAGACTCTATGAAATGAGAACTCTTGAGAGAGAAGTTAAGAGATACAATGAAAACTTTATTCAGAAGGGTCGTGCTCTTGGTGAACTTGGACATCCTGATGGTCCTACTGTAAATCTCGATAGAGTTTCTCATAAAATTTGTGAACTCTATAGAGATGGAAGCAATTTTATTGGAAAGGCAAAAATTCTTGAAACTCCGATGGGCAAGATTGCTTCATCTCTTCTCGGTGAAGGAGTAATGCTTGGTGTTTCTTCTCGTGGTGTTGGTTCACTACTTCCAACAAATGAAGGTTATTCAGTTGTTGGGGAAGACTTTATGCTTGCAACTGCTGCTGATATTGTTGCAGATCCATCTGCTCCTGATGCTTTTGTTTCTGGAATTATGGAAGGAAAAGAGTGGGTGTGGGACGGAGGAATTCTCAGAGAGCAACTAGCACAGAAGACTTATAAGAGAATAAATACATTAGTTGACCAAAAAGCACTTGATGAGCAGAAATTAAATCTGTTCAATGAATTTTTATCAAATCTTTAATTTATAAATAAATATAGAATCACGATATAAGTAAAATCGGAGAGTTCAAATGTCCCGTGGTAAAAATTTACAAGAAATGGAAACAGGCACTAAACAATCTAAAACTGCTGTGAATGCAAATGCTTCTGCAGCAGAACCAATGCACAAACTTGCACCCGGTGCAGTTGCTGGTCAAACTGGCAGCTGGGAAGACCTTGGTGGTCCTACTCCAGAAAACTACAAGTCTACTGATGACTCAGCAAAGCTGAAGACTCCAGGAGCAACTTTAGCACAAGTTAGAGATGTAGTTAACAAAGGTGCTAAATCCGCAGATCCTATGAAGTCAATGAAAGAGGACTCCGATGTTGATGAGGACGAAGAACTCTTAGAAGACGAGTATGAACTCGAAGAAGGTGAAGAAGAGCTAGAAGAAGCTGCTAAGAAATCTTCCAAAGAAGAAGATGATGAAGAAGATGAAGAGGAAGAAGATGAAGAGGAAGAAGATGAGGACGAAAAAGAGAAGGCAATGAAGGAAGCATTCATTGCTATTGAAAATGAGATTGAAGAGGATGTAAATGCTCTTCTATCTGGTGAAGATCTTTCCGAAGATTTCAGAGACAGAGCAAAGACTGTCTTTGAGGCTGCTTTGAATGCTAGAACTCAGCAAATCGAAGAAGCAATTTCACATCATTATGAGCAGAGACTTTTTGAAGAAGTCGAAGCAATTAAAGAAGAATTAACTGACAGAATTGATTCCTACCTAGAGTATGTTGCTGACGAGTGGATTCAAGAGAATGCACTTGTAGTTGAGCAAGGAATCAAGACTGATATGACCGAATCATTCCTTGAAGGAATGAAGGGTCTTTTTGAAGAACATTATGTAACAATCCCTGAAGATAGATATGATGTGCTTGAGAGCATGGTAGATAAACTTGATGAAATGGAGACAAAACTCAACGAGCAAATCGAAAGAAATGTTGCTCTAAATAAGAGACTAGCAGAATCAGTAACTGACGTAATTTTTGCGGAAGTTTCTGAAGGACTTGCACTTTCACAGAAAGACAAGCTTGCTTCTCTTGCAGAAAATGTTGAGTTTGGTAGTGAAGAAGACTATCGTGAGAAACTAGTCGCATTGAGGGAATCTTATTTCCCATCTAATGTAGTTACTCAGAGAAGCACTCAAGATTATATGGCTGAAGAGACCGATTACTCACAACCAGTTACTGGAACAATGGGTGCTTATCTTCAGGCACTTGAGAGAGTTTCCAAAAAGTGATTTTTATATCATAACAAAATCAAACTTACAATTTCCATAAAGAGGTAAACCAAAATGCAAATGTTCAATGCAGAGCATCTGCAGGAGAAGTGGGCACCACTCCTAGACTATAATGGTCTAGGTGAAATCAGAGATTCCCACCGTAGAGCAGTTACTGCCGTCCTGCTAGAAAACCAAGAGAGAGCACTCCGTGAAGAGCGTGAGTTCCTCTATGAAACTCCAACCGTAAATACTGACCCATCAGGCACTGGTGCTGCTGGTTTCAGTGGTGGTGCATCGTCACCTGTTGCAGGTTTCGACCCAGTTCTAATTTCACTCATTCGTCGTTCAATGCCTAACTTGGTCGCATATGACCTCGCAGGTGTTCAACCAATGAATGCACCAACTGGTCTTATCTTCGCAATGCGTTCGAAGTATGTCGATCAGAACGGTGCAGAAGCACTATTCAACGAAGCAGATACCGCATTCTCTGGTCAGAATGCTGGTTATGGCAATACTGCTGGTATGACCAATTCAGGTGCTGGATTCGGTTCTACTACACAAACAGGTTCAAACCCAGGTCTTCTTAACCCAACTGGATCCCCACTTGGAACCTACAATGTAGGTCAGGGTATGAGCACCTCTGAGTCAGAAGCACTTGATGGATCTGGTTCATCAGCATTCAACGAGATGGCATTCTCAATTGAGAAAGTCACCGTTACTGCAAAGTCCAGAGCACTCAAGGCTGAGTACTCACTAGAGCTTGCACAAGACCTCAAGGCAATCCATGGTCTAAATGCTGAGGCTGAGTTAGCAAATATTCTCTCAACTGAGATTCTTGCTGAAATCAACCGTGAAGTTATCAGAACCATCTACAAGATTGCTGAGCAGGGTGCAAGCCTCAATACCGCAACTTCAGGTGTATTTGACCTTGATGTTGACTCCAACGGTCGTTGGTCAGTTGAGAAGTTCAAGGGTCTTATCTTCCAAATCGAGCGTGATGCAAACCAGATTGCACAAAGAACTCGTAGAGGAAAGGGCAACATGATTCTCTGCTCCGCAGACGTTGCTTCAGCACTCACCCACGCAGGACTTCTTGACTACACCCCTGCACTCAATGCAAACCTCAACGTTGATGACACTGGCAACACCTTCGCAGGTGTTCTCAATGGTCGTTACAAGGTTTATATTGACCCATATGCAGCAAACAACAGTGCTAACCAGTACTACGTTGTTGGTTATAAGGGTTCTTCACCTTATGATGCAGGTCTCTTCTACTGCCCTTATGTACCTCTCCAGATGGTACGTGCAGTTGGTGAGAACAGCTTCCAGCCAAAAATCGGATTTAAGACTCGTTATGGTATCGTTGCAAACCCATTTGCTGAAGGTACTAATGCTGGTCTTGGCCGTCTTGAGGCAAACAGCAACCGTTACTACAGAAGAGTACGTGTTGACAACCTAATGTGATTCATCACTAAGGAAATTAAGGGGGTCTTCGGACCCTCTTTTTTTATGCAAATAAATATTAATATAAATTGATATCTTGGGTATGGATCAAGCATCTCCATTACAAAGACAAATTTCAAATAGAAATTTTTTGTCACCAGTTGGGTTTAAATTTAATTTATCTAAAGAACCGAAGGTAGATTTTTTCTCAAATTCTGCTTCAATTCCTGGCATAAATTTGGGTGTGGCAATTCAACCAACATATTTGAAAGACATACCAATACCTGGAGATAAGTTATCATATAGTGATTTCACTCTTCGTTTTATGATTGACGAAGATATGGAAAATTACTTGACAATTCACAATTGGTTAAGGGGATTTGGTTATCCAGAATCAGTTGAAGAATATCAAGAACTATTGGATAACGATGAATATTTTCCAGGTAAACAGACAGCAATTAGCGGGCAGTCTGATGGATCATTAATCATATACAACAGTAATTATCAACCAACCGCTTCTGTAGTATTTAAGGGTATGTTCCCAACATCATTAACTTCTATAGAGTTTAGTGCCAAAGAAACTGCATTAAACTACATAGAGGCAGAAGTAGTTTTTAAATATACAATTTATGAAATTATAAAATATTGATTTATGGATATTGATGAAATTCAAAGATTATGGGAAGAAGACTCAAAGATAGATTCAGATAATTTACACGAAGAATCTATAAAAATTCCAGCATTACACTCAAAATACTATAAAATATACAACAATATTCTTCTATTGAAAAAAATAGAGGAAAATAAATTTAAGGTTTTAAAAAAAGAAAAATGGTTATATTTTTCTGGCAAATCAGATCCAGATGTATATAAAGAAAACCCATTTGATCATAAAGTATTAAAACCAGATTTGGAAAAATATCTTGATGCAGACGAAGATATTTTGAAATCAAGTTCAAAAATAGAATATTATCAAGTTATGCTTAGTTATTTGGAAAGTATCTTAAAAACTATTTTAAACAGAACTTACCAAATTAAAAATGCAATCGAATATATGAGATTTACTGCTGGTTATGGATAATATAATTATACAGAAAAAAAATGAGGTCTACTTAAAAGTAGAGACAGAACCACATATACATCAAGAACTTTCTGAGTATTTTACTTTTGATGTTCCTGGTGCAAAATTTATGCCACAATACAGAAGTAAGTATTGGGATGGCAAAATTAGATTATATAGTACTCATACTGGAGAAATTTATGTTGGACTGCTAGACAAAATAGTTGCTTGGGCAAAAAGATATGAATATTCAGTAGAATTTAGAGATAATAAATTTTATGGAACCCCATTAGAAGAAAATGAAATGATTTCTTATGAGGGTGTCAAAGATTATATGTCTCGCATTTCTAAACATAAACCAAGAGAGTATCAAATAGACGCAGTTTATGATGCATTAAAATATAATAGAAAGCTTTTAATCTCCCCAACAGCATCTGGTAAATCCCTAATGATTTACTCCGTTGTTAGATACTTTACTGAAAAGGATAATAAAATTCTTTTGGTTGTTCCAACAACATCTCTAGTTGAGCAGATGTATAAAGATTTTGAAGATTATGGTTGGAATGCAGAACATCATTGTCACAAGATTTATTCCGGAAAAGAAAAAAATACTAAAAAGAGTGTAGTAATAACAACCTGGCAATCAATTTATAATTTGCCTAGAGGTTTTTTTAATGATTTTAACGTAATTATTGGAGACGAAGCACATTTATTTAAATCAAAATCATTAGTTAGCATAATGACTAAGTGTGATAATGCTAAGTATAGATTTGGATTTACTGGTACTTTAGATGGATCACAGACACATAAATGGGTTTTGGAAGGTCTTTTTGGTCCATCATATAAAGTAACTCAAACAAAAGAGTTAATAGAAAAAGGACATTTATCTAAATTACAAATAAAAATTTTGTTATTGGCACACGACCCTCATAAGTTTAATGAGTATGAAGAAGAAATTCAGTATTTAATATCTCACGATAAACGAAATAATTTTATTAAAAATTTAGTTTTAGATCTAAAGGGGAATAGTTTAGTATTATTCAATAGAGTTGAAAGTCATGGTCTGCCTTTATATGAACTTATAAATAATTCAGCAACAAAAGAAAGAAAAATATTTTTTGTTCATGGTGGAGTTAATACTGAAGAAAGAGAACTTGTTAGAGAAATTACTGAAAGAGAAAATAATGCAATTATTGTTGCATCTTACGGAACATTTTCTACCGGAATTAACATTAGAAATTTGCATAATGTTATCTTTGCTTCACCCAGTAAATCAAGAGTCAGAAATCTTCAATCAATTGGAAGAGTTTTAAGAAAAGGAAATAACAAAACACAAGCAATTCTTTATGATATTGCAGATGACATTACTTATAACTCTAAAAAAAATTATACTCTCAATCATTTAATTGAAAGAGTTAAAATTTATAATGAAGAAGATTTTAACTATGAAATAATTAAAATCAATTTTAAAACCAATGTCTGATGAATTCTATGCAATAATTAAATTAATCTCCTCCGAAGAAATATTTTCTAAAGTATGTTCTTGCGATGAGGAAGATAGAACTATTTTAATACTTGATGATCCTGTTATAATTGAAACAATAACGATTCAAAAATATTCTGTTGAAGGATATAAAATAAATCCTTGGATTAAATTTACTGATGAAACTACATTTTTACTTAACATGGAAAAAGTAATAACTATTTCAGAAGTTAAAGATAAACATATAATTTCAATCTATGAAAAATTTATAAAGAATAAAAATAAAAAACAGAATAAAAAGAATGTATCTCCCAATATGGGATACATATCATCAATTAGTGAAGCAAGAGTCTCTCTAGAGAAACTTTATAAATCAGAAGATAATTAAGCCTCATATGGTTATCAACCCTGACAGAGTTATTTTACTCAAATGATACCGACTTGTCAAATTGTTCTTTTTTATGCTAATATGTCTACATTAAAACAAAGGCACTAGTACATAAAAATAAATGAATAGTAAAGCAACCAAGAACCCCCATTACGTTAATAATAAAGATTTTCATGAAGCATTGGTTCAACATAAGATAAAAGTTGATAATGCCAAATCCAAAGGATTAGCACCACCAATGATTTCAAATTATCTTGGAGATTGCTTTTTGAAAATTGCTACTCATTTATCATATCGTCCCAATTTTGTAAATTATATGTTTAGGGAAGATATGATTAGTGATGGTGTGGAAAACTGTGTGAATTATATTAATAATTTTGATACAGAAAGAACCAATCCATTTGCATACTTTACTCAAATTGTTTATTATGCATTTCTTCGTAGAATCCATAAAGAGAAGAAACAAATGGAGATTAAAGAAAAAATTATTGAACGTAGTGGATATGATGAAGTATTTTCCGTTGATGGTGACGGATTTAGTTCTTCTGACTACAATACAATCAAAGATAATATTCAAATGAAATCATATCAATGAAATTAGGTATCATTACTGATACTCATTATAATTTTAAAAAAGCAAATAAAAACTTTCATGAATATTTTGCGAAATTTTATAATGAGATTTTTTTTCCGAAGTTAAAAAAAGAAAAAATAAATATCGTTATTCATATGGGGGATGCCTTTGATAATAGAAAAGGCATTGACTATTGGGCTTTGGAATGGGCAAAAGAAAATGTTTATGATAAGTTTCAAGAACTTGGAATAACTGTTTATAACATCGTTGGGAATCACGACGTTTATTATAAAAATACAAATAGGATTAATTCAATTGATTTGCTTTTGAATCAATATGAAAATGTTATTCCAGTTTCGTCTCCTCTAGAAGTTTCATTTGACGGATTAAATACTTTGCTGCTTCCTTGGATATGCAATGAAAACCAGGAAGAAGTTTTTAATTTGCTTAAAGATACAGAAGCAAAAGTTATATTTGGTCATTTAGAACTAAATGGGTTTTCTGTTTTTCCTGGACAGGTTCAAAAAGGAGGAATGGATAAAACAATCTTTGATAAGTTTGATAGAGTCTATTCTGGGCATTACCACACCCGCAGTGACGATGGAAAGGTATTTTACCTAGGAAACCCGTATCAAATGTTCTGGAACGATTATGGAGATGATAGAGGATTCAATATATTTGATACGGAAACATATAAAATAAATTTTTGCAAAAATCCTTTTAATATATTTGAAAAAGTATATTATGAAGATGGTTCAGTCTCAGAAATTGAAGACATTAACTTTACTGATAAAATAGTAAAAATAATAATTAGAAAAAATAATAATCAAAAAGCATTTGACAAATATTTAAATTTTATAACTAACTTTAATCCATTAGAGGTCAAAGTCGTTGATATGATGGATATTGACGATACACTTGTTGAATACTCTGATACAGAGATTGAGGACACAATGACCATTCTTAATAAATATATTGAAGACTCTGACTTTGAGTTTGATAAAAATAAAGTCAAATCAATTGTTGGAGAAGTATATAAACAAGCACTAGAACTAGAGTAATGTATATACTTTCTATAAAAGGGAAAGAAGATGAGGGGGCATATGCGGTCCCAGATGATGATGGAGAAAAATCATTGTATTTTTTCCTGGATGAAGATGATGCGGAAAGATATGCAGGACTTCTAGAGGCAGAAGATTATCCTCCAATGTCAGTAGTTGAAGTTGACCCAGAGTTAGCAGTTAAAACTTGTGATGCTTATGGGTATAGTTATGTTATAATACCACCAGATGAATTTGTGATACCCCCAAGAAATAATGATTCTATTCGAGAAAATAAGATTTCGTAATTTTTTATCAACAGGAAATCAGTTTACGGAGATAAATTTTAATAAGAATCCCACAACACTAGTAGTTGGTTCAAATGGTAGTGGAAAATCCACATTGCTAGATGCTTTATGTTTTGGGTTATTTAATAAAGCATTCAGAAAAATTACAAAAAGTCAATTAGTAAACTCTACTAATGAGAAAGATTGTTTGGTTGAAATTGAATTTTCCATTGGAACAAACAAGTGGAAAATTGTAAGGGGGATAAAACCAAACATCTTTGAAATTTATAAGAATGGTTCTTTATTAGACCAGGAAGCATCAGCAAATGACCAACAAGAATGGTTGGAAAGTTTTGTATTAAAACTGAACTACAAGTCATTTACTCAAATTGTGATTTTGGGTAGTGCTTCATATATACCTTTTATGCAACTTTCTGCTGCAAATCGTAGAGAGATTGTTGAAGATTTGCTGGACATTAAAATATTTTCTTCAATGAATTCTGTTGTCAAAGAAAAGATTAAAAGACTTAATGAGAAATTCAAAGAAGAGTCCATTAAGGAGGTTATGACGGAAGAAAAAATTGAGATGCAAAAAGAGTTTATTGAAAATATAGAAAAAAATGGAGAGAAAAATATAAAAATAAAGAATGCAAAGATTGAAGAACTTCAAAATAATATTAATTTATTAATTGAAGAAAGTGATAAAAAGAATCTAATATCTGCTGATTTGCAGAAACAAACTAAAGAACTTGGAGACCCAACAAAGAAATTAAAACAACTCTCTTCTTTGAAAGGTAAACTATCTCAGAAGGCATCTACAATCAAAGAGCAACATCAATTTTTTGATAATAATACGGTATGCCCTACTTGTACTCAAAAAATTGACGAGGAATTTAGGTTAAATAAACTTGGTGAATTTCAAGATAAAGTAAAAGAAATTGAAGTTGGTTATAAAGAAATTAAGACTCTTATAGAAAACGAAGAACTTAGAGAGTCTGAATTTGCAAAAATTGCAAAGCAAATTAATAGCATAAACAATGAAATTTCTAGTAACAACATTAAAATCTCTCAATTTAATAAGCAATCAAAAGAACTTGAATGTGAAATTCAAGAGATTGCCGATGGAATTAAAAACACAAATACTGAGAGGAATAAGTTAAAAAAACTTCAAGATGAACTAAAAGAAATTGGTAATTCAAAATGTAAGCATAAAGAAGATGTTTCTTATTTTGAATTTGTAGGTTCAATGCTAAAAGATGGTGGAATAAAATCAAAGGTTATTAAAAAATATCTTCCATTGATGAATACTCAAATCAACAAATATTTGAATTTGATGGACTTTTATATTAATTTTTCTTTTGATGAAGAATTTAAAGAAAACTTAAAGTCACCAATTCACGAAGATTTTACTTATGAATCTTTTTCTGAAGGTGAAAAGATGCGGATAAATCTTGCAATTCTTTTTACTTGGAGGGAAATTGCAAGAATGAAGAATTCAGCAAATACAAATCTGCTTATTCTTGATGAGGTATTTGATAGTTCTTTGGATGGAAATGGAATTGATTACTTTAGTAAAATAATCAGATATATGTTAAAAGATACAAATGTATTTGTAATCTCTCATAAGACGGACGAAATGATGGATGCGTTTGATGACGTAATTAAGTTCGAGAAAGTTAAGGGATTCAGCAAAATTTCTTCTTGACTGTTCTGGAAAACCTGGTATACTTAAAACGGACCTTTAGTAATGATGTTGAAGTGGAAGAAAACTTTTTGAATTTGAGTTATGGTGATGACACCCTCCCAGACCAAGAGTTTTGGCATAATGACGGAATTAGCCTTACTGGAAATCCACACTATTCTCCTGATACAATTACATTTAATATGAATACTGATGAAAATAAAAATGGATTTTGGAAATACAACGAAGATAAAATTCTAAAGCAACTTGAGGAATATCTTAAAGGCACCTACAGTCAACATTATGTAGATAGGACTGGTGGTGGAAAAGAGCAAACATTAGATAAAATTAAGCACAATCGTCGTGAAGGATTCTGTGCTGGAAATGTGACAAAATATATTGACCGATATGATACCAAGGGTACTCCACGTCAGGACCTGTTTAAAGTTCTGCACTATACGATGCTCTTGATTAATCATCTAAACCTTATTGAAAACAAGTGAAACCGAGACCTTATATGAAACTTTCTCCTGAGACTATTACCACCCTTAAAAACTTTGCTTCAATTAACCAGTCTATTTTGGTAAAAGAAGGTTCTAAACTTCGCACAATTAGTGTGATGAAGAATATTCTTGCTGAAGCAGATGTTAAGGAAACTTTTCCTAAGGACTTTGCAATTTATGATTTGAACCAATTTCTAAATGGTTTGAGTTTGCACCAAGATCCAGACCTTGATTTTTCAAATGATACTCACTTGATTATTCGAGAGGGTAAACGTAGGGTAAAGTACTTCTTTGCTGACCCAGAAGTAATTGTGACTCCTCCAGATAAGGAGTTGACTCTCCCAACAGAAGATGTATGCTTCCAACTGGAGCACTCTCAACTCGATAAACTGATTAAAGCATCTGCTGTTTATCAACTTCCCGATCTTTCTGCTGTTGGTGAAGCAGGTGTAGTAAAACTAGTTGTTCGTGATAAAAAGAACGACACTTCTAACGAGTTCTCTATTGTTGTTGGTGAAACTGATAGTGAATTTACTTTCAACTTTAAAGTTGAAAACATTAAGATTATTCCTGGTTCTTATGACGTTGTAGTTTCCAAAAAACTCCTGTCTAAGTTTACAAATCCCAAATATAATCTTAATTATTATATTGCCCTTGAACCTGATTCTACTTTTTCATAATGGACTTTCTTCTTTATCTTACACCGATTGGGAATCAAATACTTAATAAAATTATTTCTAAAAATTATATTGTTAGGGAAAATGCTCCAATCTGTAGAAATAAAGAATTATTTGGTACTTTAACTAGACCAGATTTTGTAATCTGCACTAATAATATTAAAAATACAATTAGTCCAGTAAAACACTATGTCAATGAAACTGTCTATCACGAGGCAGTCCACGTAATTCATTCTTGCAAAGGGGGTCCAATTGGAATTAAGAATATCCAGTTGGACTCTTGGAAACTGAATGATGTTATGCGGTCTTCTAATATAACAAAACAGCATCAAGTCTATGAACTTGAGGCATATTGGTTGGAAGATAAACCAGAATTGGTTAATGATTATCTACAAAAATTTTGCTTTTAAATTATGAGTCGTGATGAATTTCTTTGGGTTGAAAAGTATAGACCCAAAACAATTGAAGATTGTATTCTCCCCGAGAATATTAAGAAAACATTTAGAGACTTTCTAAATAAGGGTGAAGTGCCAAACCTACTTCTTGCTGGTCCTGCTGGATGTGGTAAGACAACAGTTGCTAAAGCACTGTGTAATGAACTTGGAGTAGATGTATATGTCATCAATGGATCTGACGAAGGTAGATTCCTCGATACTGTCCGAAACAATGCGAAAAACTTTGCTTCGACCGTATCGCTTACGGCAACTGCTAAACACAAAGTCATCATCATTGATGAGGCAGATAACACAACCAATGATGTTCAACTCCTCCTACGGGCGTTTACTGAGGAGTTTAGTGGCAACTGCAGATTCATCTTCACCTGCAACTATAAGAACAAAATCATTGAACCTCTTCATTCAAGGTGTGCGGTCGTTGAGTTTTCAATCACATCAAAACAAAAACCAGCAATCGCAGCAGGATTCTTCAAAAGACTCCAGCAAATCCTTGAACTGGAAAACATTAAGTTCGATACAAGAGTCCTTGTAGAACTCATCAACAAACACTTCCCAGACTGGAGGAGAGTCCTCAATGAATGCCAAAGGTACTCGGTGGGTGGAGAAATTGATACAGGTATTCTTTCTTCGTTCTTGGAGGTAAAAACTGATGACTTGATTAAGAGTCTCAAAGAAAGGAATTTCCCAGAAGTTCGTAAGTGGGTTGTTGGTAACTTAGACAATGATTCTGGAGTTCTTTTGCGTCGTGTTTACGATGCTTGTTATGAGTGTCTGGATGGACCTTCCATTGCTGCTGCTGTGCTTATTGTTGCAAAGTATCAGTATCAGTCAGTATTTGTTGCTGACCAAGAAATAAACCTTCTTGCTGCTTTAACTGAAATTATGGTGGAGTGTAAGTTTAAATGATTGGTAGAGATGAACTTATGCACCATCGTCTTCAGGCATGGTTGCGTGAAAATAAATCTAATGATTTGGAGTATCTTGGTTTTTATCCAGATACTTTGGGTATTGATAAACACTGGTATCGTATTGATACCCATAAAGTTACTGTTGATTGTATTGAAGATATTGAATTTTTGGGAGAAATTGAAGTAAATGATTGAAGTAAATGATTGATGTAAAATTACTGCGTATTATAACTGGTGAAGAAGTTATTGCTGAACTTCTTTCCGAAACAGAGGAAACAATTACAGTACAAAATGGTCTTGTAGTTCTTCCAACTAATAATGGTGTTGGGTTTGCTCCTTGGGCAACAGTAATTAGTAAAGAAAAACCCGAAATTATGATATCTAAAAATCATATTGTATATGTTGTAGAGGTTCAAGAAGATCTTTCTAAAAAATATAATGAGATGTTTGGGAGTAAATTAATTACACCAAATGAGAAAAAGATAATTCTTTGATATTTGGTAAAATGGTCGAATTAAAAGATTGGTTGAATTCTATTAATCAAACAAAGAAAAATCTTCTTGATGAGGATCCTACTTTAGAAAAGGAATATACTCCATACATTGTCAACAAATGTCTTAGTGGAAGTATAGATTGTATTATGTTTGTTAATGAATTAAATGTTAATAACAAATTGGATAAGAAACTTCAATATGATTTTCTTATAAATACTGTGAGAACCAAGAAGAGATTTTCTCCTTGGATGAAAAAGGAAAAAATTAAAGACCTTGAATACGTCAAATCTTACTATGGTTATAGTACCGAAAAGGCAGAGCAAGCGTTGAGAATTCTTTCTGATGAACAAATTAATTTCATTAAACAAAAACTTGATGTCGGAGGAACAAAATGAGTGTCGTTCAAGAACCTGAAGTGAAGTGGTCACCAGACCAAATGGTCGAAGTTATTCTTAATGAACCAGATGATTTTTTGAAGGTTCGTGAGACTCTTACCAGAATTGGTGTCGCATCTCGCAAAGAAAAAAAAATCTATCAATCTTGCCATATTCTGCATAAGCAAGGAAAGTATTATCTGGTGCATTTTAAGGAACTTTTTGCCCTTGATGGTAAACCAGCAAATCTTACAGTAAATGACGTTCAACGTCGTAATAGAATTTCTCAACTACTTGCTGATTGGGGACTAATTACAATTGTTGATGTCAATAAAATTCAAGATATTGCTCCATTGAATCAAATTAAAGTTCTTTCGTATAAGGACAAGGGTGATTGGATTTTGGAAACCAAGTATAACATTGGTGCCAAGAAAAAAAGGGTTGAAGGGGAAACCGAATAATTTTGTAGGGAGGTCAGAACCTCCCTTTTTTATTGTTTTCTGTTAAATAATAGTGGATGCCAAATGGGTCCACACAACACAAACTCGCTTTTAAAGGAGCTACAATAATGACAAGTATCACTAGGTATACTGCTGCGGATCTTCCTACGTTAATGGATAGAATCGCTAGAAATGGTATCGGTATGGATGAATACTTTAACAAGTTATTTAATGTTCATGAAACAACTTCCAACTATCCCCCATATAACCTTGTTCAAGTAAGTAACGTAGAATCACGACTTGAACTTGCACTTGCTGGATTTAAGAAGAAGGAGGTTTATGTCTATACACAAGATGGTAAACTGTTCGTTGAGGGACAAAAAGAGGATAAGGAATCTGACACCAACTACGTCCATAAGGGATTGGCTCAACGATCTTTCAAGAGAGCATGGACAATGGCAGATGATACAGAAGTCACAGATGTATCCTTTGAAGATGGACTCCTCTCTGTCAACTTGAAAAAAATTGTTCCAGATCACCACAAACGAAAAGATTATCTATAAATATATTTGAATATCGTCGGCGCAGGGGAACGACTGGCAAAATCCAGTTGACTTCCCCCTTTTTTCTTGCTATAATTTTTTGAGGTGCTTGGAGTAAATGGCTATTAAACTTGCGGTTTTAAAATCTGGAGAAGATATTATTGCAGATATTAAGGAATTGGTAGATGATGATGGAAAGGCAGTATCATTTGTATTCCAAAATCCTTACTCTGTTAAATTGCTGTCTCCTCAAACTTTAATGGAGCAGACTGAAAATGAAAGGGAATATAGCGTATCATTTATTCCCTGGATTCCTTTGTCACACGATACTGATATTGCAGTTGGATTTGATTGGGTGGTTACTATAGTGGAACCAACAAAAATGTTAAAAGAATCTTATGAGGAAAGAATGAATGGAAAGTCAAGTACTAATACTAGTGTTGATGAACAATATGTCCCTGATAACGAGGGTTGAGGAAGTATCGTCTGAATTAGGAGAACCAGATTGTAGATTAGTTAAACCTTATCTTATTGATTCTGATTTAAATATTTCTCCCTGGTTAAGTGAATTCACAAATTCAGATGAATTTATGATGAGTTCGGATAAAATTCTGACATTAATTGAACCTAAAAAATCATTACTTGACAAATACTTAGAACTTACCCAATGAGATTTTACACCAACGTCTATGAAAAATTTAATAAAATGTTGGTCCGTGGTTATGATAATGGTGAGTATTTTCAAATAGAAGAGGATTATCAACCTACTCTATTTGTACCTTCAAAGAAAAAAACAAAATATAGAACGTTGGATGGATATCCAGTCGAACCTATTCAACCTGGAAAGATTTCTGATTGTAAGGAATTTCTAGACAAGTATTCTAAGGTTGAGGGATTTACTGTCTATGGTAATGACAACTATAAAGCACAGTATATTTCAGACAAATATCCTGAGGATGAGATAAAATTTGATATTGCAAAGATTCGACTCTTTACAATTGACATTGAGGTTTCTGCCGAAAGTGGATTCCCAAATGTCTTTGATTGTGCGGAAGAAATTCTGACAATTACCCTTCAGAACTATGCAACAAAGCAGATTATCTGTTTTGCAAATTCCAGAGAGTATGACAATACTCGCAAAGACCTTGCATATGTGAAGTGTTCTGATGAAATTGATTTGATTCACCGATTCCTTGCATTCTGGCAACAAAATACTCCAGATGCCATCACTGGATGGAACTGTGAGTTGTATGATATTCCATATATTGCTGGACGTATTGAACGGATTCTTGGGGAGAAGGAAGCACGTCGTCTTTCTCCTTGGGGAAATATTCGAAGGAAAGAACTTGTAATTCAGGGTAGAGAGCAAATCTCTTATGAAGTAGCAGGAGTATCTGTGATTGACTACCTTGATTTGTATAAGAAATTCACTTACACAAACCAGGAATCTTATCGTCTTGACCACATCGCATTTGTGGAACTGGGACAGAAAAAACTAGACCACTCTGAGTTTGAAACCTTTAAGGATTTTTATACGAAAGACTGGCAAAAGTTTGTAGACTACAACATCAAAGACGTTGAACTTGTTGACCAATTGGAAGACAAGATGAAACTTATTGAATTGTGCTTAACAATGGCATATGATGCTAAAGTTAATTACAATGATGTGTTCTTTCAAGTAAGAACTTGGGATGCCATCATTTATAATTATCTTAAAAAAAGAAATATTGTAATTCCACCTAAAGATAAATCATCTAAAGATGAAAAATATGCTGGAGCATATGTTAAGGAACCAATTCCTGGCATTTATGATTGGGTTGTCAGTTTTGACCTCAACTCTTTGTATCCTCATCTTATTATGCAATATAATATCTCTCCCGAAACTCTTTTAGAAGAAAAGCACCCTCAGGCAACGGTTGATAGAATCTTAAATGAGCAAATTAATTTTGAACTGTATAAAGATTATGCGGTCTGTGCCAATGGTGCTATGTACCGTAAGGATGTGAAAGGATTTCTTCCTGAGTTGATGGAGAAAATGTATGGGGACCGAGTTATCTTCAAAAAGAAGATGATTGAGGCAAAGAAAGAATACCAGAAGACTCCAACCAAAGAATTGGAAAAGGAGATTGCTCGTTGCAATAATATTCAGATGGCAAAGAAGATTTCTCTGAACTCTGCTTATGGTGCCATCGGAAACCAATACTTTAGATACTATAAACTAGCAAATGCTGAGGCAATTACTTTGTCTGGGCAAGTATCAATCCGTTGGATTGAGGGGAAAATGAATAAGTATCTAAATAAGGTGTTGAAAACAGAAAATGTTGATTATGTTATTGCTTCAGATACTGATTCTATTTACCTTAATATGGGTCCTTTGGTTAAATGTGTATACAAAGGAAGAGAGGAGACTCGTGAGAAAGTTGTTTCGTTCCTTGATAAGTTGTGTGGTATGGAACTTGAAAAGTATATTGAAAGTTCTTACCAAGAATTGGCTGACTATGTAAATGCATATGAGCAGAAAATGCAGATGAAACGGGAGAATATTGCTGACCGTGGAATCTGGACTGCTAAGAAACGATACATTCTTAATGTTTGGGATAGTGAAGGAGTTCGTTATGAACAACCAAAACTAAAGATTATGGGACTGGAAGCAGTTAAATCTTCTACTCCTGCACCTTGTCGTCAGATGATTAAGGATGCTCTCAAACTCATTATGACTAAGACTGAAGATGATATGATTGAGTATATTGAGAAGTCTAGAAGGGAATTTAGTAATCTTTCAGTAGAGGAAATTTCATTTCCAAGAACTGTATCTGATGTTGTTAAGCATAAAGCACATGCAACAATTTATGGAAAAGGAACACCAATCCATGTTCGGGGTGCTCTTCTCTATAATCATTTCATTAAAGAAAAAAAACTTGATAAAAAGTATGCAGCAATTCAGAATGGTGAAAAAATTAAATTTTGTTATTTAAAACTTCCCAACCCAATGCGTGAAAATGTAATTTCTTATATTCAAGAATTTCCTAAGGAATTGGGATTGGACAAATACATCGACTATGAACTACAATTCAATAAAGCATTCTTGGAACCTATGAGGGTTATTCTTGATGCAATTGGTTGGAAAGTTGAAAAAACAATTACTCTAGAATCATTTTTTTCCTGATGGATTTGCCTATTAACGACGAAGAACTGAATACAATTGTAAGAGCAATGTCTCTCGGTGGAGACACTGCACTATATCAAAAACTTAAACTTGTGAAGGAACTAAAAGAACAGGGACTTCCTTATAAAAAAATCTTACGTGAAGAATATGGGATGGTAGCTTGATGGATTTTCTTAAAGATATTGTAAAGGAAATTGGTGGTGAGTATACACAACTTGCTGCTGATATTGACGAAACAGAGACTTATGTTGACACAGGTTCATTTATTTTTAATGCACTGGTTTCAGGTAGTGTACTTGGCGGTGTATCTGGGAATAAGATTACTGCTATTGCTGGAGAGTCTAGTACTGGAAAGACTTTCTTCTCTCTCGCTGTGGTTAAGAACTTCCTTGATAATAATCCCGATGGTTATTGTCTCTACTTTGATACTGAAGCTGCTGTAACAAAATCTTTGTTGGAAAGTAGAGGTCTTGACATTAATAGAATTGTTGTGATTAATGTTGTTACTATTGAGGAATTTCGTTCTAAAGCACTTAAAGCAGTTGATTTGTATCTAAAAAAGAAAGAAGCAGAACGCAAACCTTGTATGTTTGTTCTTGATTCTCTGGGAATGCTTTCTACAGAGAAAGAAATTCAAGATGCTTTGGATGATAAGCAAGTTCGTGATATGACCAAATCCCAACTTGTCAAAGGTGCTTTTAGGATGCTAACCTTAAAGTTGGGGCAAGCAAAGATTCCAATGATTGTCACAAACCATACTTACGATGTAGTTGGTTCATATGTTCCAATGAAAGAAATGAGTGGGGGTTCTGGTCTCAAATACTCTGCATCTACGATCATCTATCTTTCAAAGAAAAAAGAAAAAGATGGAACAGAAGTTGTTGGAAATATTATTAAAGCAACAACTCATAAATCTCGTCTTAGTAAAGAGAATAAAACTGTAGAAGTTCGTCTATATTATGATGAACGTGGACTTGATAAGTATTATGGTCTTCTTGACCTTGCTGAGAAGTATGGTATATTTGAAAAGTCTGGTACTAGGTATCAAGTCCCCGATGGGACTTCTCAATATGGAAAGACCATTATGGATAATCCAGAAAAATATTTTACTGGTGAAGTAATGCAAGCACTTGATGAGGCAGCAAAGAAAGAGTTTTCTTATGGTTGAACTTAATGACTTTATTCAGATTTATGATAATTCGGTAGATGAGTATTTTTGCGATTATTTGATAGACTATTTTGAAAAGTCTGCAGAACTTCAAGTTAAAGTTGAAAATGAAAGAAGACCAAATTTTACTGAAATAAATCTGACTGAAAATTCAAAGCAAACTCAAGAAATTACTAATATTCATAGTTACTTTATTCAAAAAACATTTGAGTATAGAGACATTTATTATGAGTATATTGACAAAAGATGCTTTCCAGAAGAACATAATTTTGAGCAATTCAGAATAAAAAGATACATACCAAATGAAAATGAGGCATTTGATACTCACGTAGATGTTTCTGATTATGAGAGTGCGAGAAGATTTTTATCTTTTTTATGGTATTTAAATGATGTTGAAATTGGAGGTGAAACTCAATTTAGAGATTTGATAATTAGACCAAAGAAAGCAAGACTAATTGTGTTTCCTCCATTGTGGACATTTCCACATAAAGGAGTGGAACCAACTAGTAATTCTAAATATATCCTCAGTACGTATTTGCATTATAAGTGATGGAAAAAGTTGAAACTACTATTCTCAGGAATCTTCTCTTTAATAATGATTATTGTAGAAAGGTTCTTCCTTTTATTAAAAATGAATATTTTGAAAACTTGCATGAGAAAGTAGTTTTTGAGGAGATTTGTAAGTTTATTGTTGCATATGAGCAACTTGCAACTAAGGAAGTTCTTCTCATTGAAACTGAAAAACGTACTGATATTACTGAGGACACATACAAAACTATTTGTGAGTATGTGTCTAGGTTAGATAATAATGACGTTGATTATAAGTGGTTAGTAGATACTACTGAGAAATGGTGTAGAGACCGTGCTATATACCTTGCACTTATGGAATCTATCAAGATTGCAGATGGTCAAGATGAGAAGAAAAATAGGGATGCTATTCCTAGTATTCTTTCTGATGCTTTAGCAGTGTCTTTTGACAATAACATCGGACATGATTATTTCAAAGACACAGAAAAACGATACGAATTCTACCATCAACGTGAGGATAAAATTCCTTTCGATTTGGAATTCTTCAACAAAGTTACAAAGGGTGGACTTCCTAATAAAACTCTCAATATTGCTCTTGCGGGCACTGGTGTGGGTAAGTCTCTCTTTATGTGCCACGTTGCTGCTTCTGTTCTACTTCAAGGTAAAAATGTATTGTACATTACTTTGGAAATGGCTGAAGAGAGGATTGCGGAACGTATTGACTCAAATCTTCTGAATGTGAACATCAAAGATATTGAGAATCTTCCTAAAATGATGTTTGATAGTAAAATTAATAGCATCAGTAAAAAGACACAAGGAACTCTTATTATTAAAGAGTATCCAACTGCATCGGCACATGCAGGGCACTTCAGAGCACTTTTGAATGAACTATCTCTTAAGAAGTCTTTTAAACCAGACATCATCTTTATTGACTATTTGAATATTTGTGCTTCTTCTAGACATAAAGCAAATAGTTCCATCAATTCATATACTTACATTAAAGCAATTGCCGAGGAACTTCGTGGACTGGCAGTTGAAACTAATGTTCCTATTGTAAGTGCTACTCAGACCACTCGTTCAGGGTATTGCTTGGACTTGAAAACACAAGTTCAAACACCGCAAGGTATGAAAGAACTTTCAAATATTCAAGTTGGAGATTTGGTGCTTTCTAATACTGGTTATAATGAAGTTCTAAATGTCTTTCCAAAATCTAAAAAGAAATCTTATAAGATTACTTTGGATGATGGTAAAGAAATCATTTGTAGTGAAGAACATTTGTTCCCAACTCAAAATGGTGAAGTGAATATCAAAGGGGGTTTGAAAGAAGGTATGTGTCTTTATGTAAAGGAATAGTATGTGTAAGTTCTACTTCTTATAAATAATAGTAGTATAACTTACTGATATGAAAGTAAAGATTTATTTGATTACCAACACAGCAGTCAATCCACATATGTATTATGTTGGATTGACTAAAAATGAATTAAATAGAAGATTACAAGAACATATTACTCTTGGAAGGCACGAAGGAAATAAACTTCTGTCTGATGCTATTATTGAATATGGTAAAAGAAACTTTACTATTGAGGTAATAGAAGAAGTTGATGAGAGTGAAGCAAGAATAAAAGAAGATTATTATATTCGCAAATATAAATCTCATTATAGAGATGGGTGTGGATATAATATGAAATATGAAACTTGCAATCATGAGAAATACTATCACGGAGCAAATCAAGAACTAATAGAAGAGAATATTAGAAATGGTAGGGTGTGGAACTATGGAATAAGTTTTTCTACACAATCAAAAGAAAAAATGAGAAAAACTAAAAAACATAGATACTCTCTTGGTCTTTATACTAAATTTAATACAAACCATACACAAGAAACAAAAGATAAAATATCAGAAAGTAAAAGAGGACAAAAACTTACAGAGGAACATAAAAATAATATTTCTAAATCTTCTGTTGGTAGAACTTGGATTTATAATCCAGAGTTAGATGAAAGAAAGTTTGTAAAACAGGATGAGTTGGAAATGTTCTTGGAAAGTGGTTGGAAGAAAGGTAGGTTATAAATAAACTTATAGTGTAAAAAAAAAGATGGACGCACAAAATTTTCGTGGGATTCAAGAAGCATATATGGAAGTTGTTAGTAACAATAATGAGTTGAGTGAAATGTCTTATAAAAAACTTCCTGTCGGCAAAATGATGAGAAAAGTTGAATATAGGGCAGAAAGAGAAGCAGATACGAGAGCAGATGCAGAAACAGCAGACACAACTGCTTTTATGAGTCATAATCGGGCATTAAGAGCACACAAACGCGCAGAAAGAAATAAAGAAAGAAGCAATAGAATGATAAATGTTGCTGATACTCATAGTAAGAAAGCAGCAAAGGCAAAATCAAAACTTAAAAAAGAACAAGTAGACCTATACGACATCATTCTTTCGCACCTTCTTGATGAAGGATATGCTGAAACACCAGAAGCAGCAGAAGCAATTATGGTGAATATGAGTGAAGAGTGGAGAGATAGTATTATTGGTTGATAAAATCATAAAATCTTTCTCAACCACTCACCTTGCTTTTGGTGAGTGGTTTTGTTATAATGTGAATAGGTAAAAACTCTATGATGCTGAAAAAAATTCTAAAAATTGAAGAACTTGATGAAAGAGAACTTATAGATATTGAAGTGTCTGGAAATCATTTGTTCTATGCGAATGCTATTCTCACACATAATAGTAGTTCTGATGTTGAACTTACTGATACTTCTGAATCCTTTGGTCTTCCTGCCACTGCTGACCTGATGTTTGCTCTGATTTCTACAGAAGAACTTGAAGGACTTGGACAGATTCTTGTTAAACAACTTAAGAATCGTTATAATGACCCTACTATGAATAAGAGATTTGTTCTTGGAATTGATAGGGCAAAAATGCGTCTTTATGATGTGGAGCAAAGTGCTCAAAAGGATATACTTGACTCTGGACAAGAAGAAGAGTATAGTTCTGAAGATAAAACAAGTAAATTTTCTGGATTTAAATTTTAAATATGACGAAGCAAATTGATTTTGGGAAGTACCAAGAATTTGTAGATGCAGTAACCTCTGATGCCTCTACTGATTTTGTTGCTCTTTCTGACCGTTTGGTTGAATTGGATGAAAAGGGAGCAAATATTGAACGACTCCTTACTGCTGGTGTTGGAATTAATGCTGAAGGTGGTGAGTTTCTTGAAATTATCAAGAAGATGATTTTCCAAGGTAAACCTTGGAATGTAGATAATAAAGAACATCTTTTGCTTGAACTAGGTGATTTGATGTGGTATGTTGCTCAAGCTTGTATGGCACTTGAAGTTTCTTTTGATGAGGTTATTGCCCGTAATGTGAAGAAACTGGAGAAACGTTATCCTGGTGGTGCATTTGATGTTTACTACTCCGAAAATCGTGAGGACGGTGACCTGTGAGTAAAGTTAAATTAGAAATGGATGTTCGGTCTGCTGCTGCAGTTAGACAGGTATTATTTGAAGCACAAAAAGGATATACTAGTAATATTGAAACAACACCTATTCGTATTTTTGAATTGCGTGAAGTAATTGCTGACCTTGATGATGCAATTAGTCAAGTTATAGAAACTGAATAATATTTTAAATCCCCTTTTCTAAATAAAAGAAAAGGGGATTTTTGATGACAGCAAATTTTAACGTAGATGTGACAAAACTATATTATACAGTAAATTCAATTGCTAGTTCAAATAGTGTAGTGTATAAAAAAAATTATACAGTCACAGTTAGACCAAGAGAATTGTCTAATGGAAAACCATTATATGAAAGGATACATTCTGAACTTCTTAGATTATATCCTAATATTAAATTAAAAAAAGAAATTGATGGAGATGTTGGAAAAATAAGAGTTACTGAAAACGGATATGGATATATTAAAATTCAATTAGAAAGATCTACTAGAAAAACTAGTCCTGTATTGAAACCAGGTGAAGCATATGAACTATATTTTCATTCTGTAATTTTAGATGAACTGCAAAGATTGAAAGAGTTGAAGGAAGAACTAGACCTTCCTCCCCAAGTATTTGATATGTATAATAATTTAACTTTGAATGTATATGGTGGTAATAAAAAAATTTCTATAGGACCAATAAAATCTGCAGATAAAGTCGGACAGACTGGTGGAAAACCAGATATTTCCATTAAAACAAAAGATGGAAAAACCACTACAATATCACTTAAACAGGGAAACTTTTCATTTTGGAGTAGTGCAGATACATATCAAAATGTACCTAAAAAAGTATTACAAGATACTGTAGCAAAAGGAATAGTTTCATTAAAAACTACTGCAAATGGAAATACCGTCTTTGACAATAATATTGGTGGAATAAGAGTTCCCGCAACGATAGATGAAATTAAAAAATATTGTTTTGGTGGACCTACCGGAGTTGATTACATTGTTATAAATGCTAAAATGACAGGAGTAAGTCGCAATATCATAAGTATGAATGGAATGAGCATATTTAAAAATAATAGTCCTGGAGATTTAATGCGATTGAATAACGATGTGTATCTGGTGATAAAATCTAATAACACCAGAAGTGCAAGTGCGATGTTGCCATATAAAGGACTTACCGTTAATTTTGCGAATAAAGCACACGCATTTGACCCCAGAAATAGATATGTGGATGGAGTTAGATAATCTACTAAATATTTAAAAACCAAGTAATAATGAAGACTTTTGCCAGATTTTTTAACGAAGCAGTAGAGACCCAAGCATCTACCGAGGCAAAGAACCGCGGACTTGTAGGAAACGGTCACGGAGATTGGTATGATAAACAGGGAAATTTTGTTGCTAAAACGGTTAAGGGTAGGTTAAAGTTTTTTGGTCAAGGTGATACAGTATCTCAGGATAATATTCCTGGAGAGGAAGTAAAAAAGGCAGCAGCAACTCAACAAACAACTGCTGCTCCAGAACAAGAAGAACAACCACAGGCTAACGGAGTTGCAGTCGTTGTTGGTAGATTCAATCCACCATCTAAGAATCACGATGCATTACTAAAAGTTGGGATGTCTCAAGCAAAAAGACGTGGATTTGAATATAGAATTTATCCAAGTAGAATTCAGGATTATGCAACAAATCCTTTAAATCCATCTACAAAGATTGCATATATGCAGGCATTGTTTCCTGATTATGCAGAATATATTGTTGATGATGAGGGATCAAAAACTGTTTTTGACATTCTTGCTTCTGTTTATGGTAATGGTTATACTGATGTTGTTTTAGTAGTGGGGCAAGATCGTCTTGGTGAATTTCAAAGTTTGGTGCATAAGGGTGAAGGTCAAAATTATGAGTTCAATAGTATTGAGGTTGTTCCATCTGGAGTAAAAGATCCAGATAGTGAGGTAGAAACTCCTGGTTCTTCTGCTCTAATGAGGGCAGCAGCAGCCGTAGATGATTTTGATAAGTTTGTAATGGGTCTCCCCTCTACCGCAAATCAAGATGATGCTGCTGCATTATTTGATGATGTTAAGAAGTCATTGAAAGTTACTGAAGATACTGAAGTTTGGAAGATTGAACCACTCTTAGATTATGGTGCTTTGAGATGGAATTATAAAAATGAAGGATTATATGAAGTTGATACTTTAGTTGAGAATTTGAATACTGGACTTGTTGGAAAAATTATTCGTAGAGGAGCAAATTATTTAATTTGTGTTACCGAATCTGGTGTTATGTTTAAGAGTTGGTTGAAGGATGTTAGAGAAGTATTTGAAATTGGAACAACTGAATATTTACAGCACGTACAGCAAATGACACCAGGGCAACCAGTAATGTCCTTTACTGACATTATAGTTAAGAGAACTATTCCCCAATTTAAACCAAAAATACTAAATACTAATAGTAAAAAGTTGTCTAAGGTAAAATGACCTATTGGGAAAAGTATATCTCTGAAGAAATGACTGCTGCTCAAAAAAAGAAGGCAGCAGAAGGAATTATGGACGATTTGACTGGAAAGAAGAAAGATAAAAAGGGCAAAAAGGGTAAAAAAAATAAAAAAGGTACGTCAAGATATCAAGAGTACCTAGATCAGCAACTTGAGTTTAAGAAAAAAAAGTATGAAGATCAGAAAAAAAGAGAAATAGAAAAAAGAAAAGAACAAAATAAAGATAAATCAAAACAAGCAATATCTTCAATTAAACAGCAAACAATAAGTTATAAGGACCAAGATCCTACTGCTTATCTTAAAGCAGTAGAGAATATTGGGAGTGCTGCTGCTGGAATTGGGAAGGCTGCTTATTATGCTTTACAGGCAAGAAGGAAAAAGAAGCAAGCCGAGAAAGAAGGTTCAAGACAACCAGAGAAAAAGGAACCAGGAAAACCAGGAAGACCAAAATCATCTGGTGGGGATGTTCAGCAAGTTTCTGTGAGAGATGTTACTGCTACAGAAAAATCAGATAGAAAATCTTCCGGTGGACTTACAGGAACACCAGAAAGAAAGAAGTTAGTTCCTTTCACAAAAAGACTTCCTCCATCATCTAAAAGGATTGCACCTTCTGGTGGGACTCCATATCAAGCAGCACCCGATCCTCAAAGACAAACTGGAATGTCTTTAGGTCAAAGGGCAAGACGAAATCCCGCATTAAAATCTGCACTTATTAAAAATAGAATGGAAAATTATTCAGATTGGAGAGAAGAATTCCTTTTTGAAGTAGAAGGAAAGGCAAATAAGGTAGAAAAAGAAAAAATTATTGATGTTATGAAAGGTAAAAATAAAATTGAAATGAATCCTACTGTCACTGAAGACCATAAAGAGATTGCAAGTGGCAAAAGAAAAGATGATGAAGGATATATGGCAAATGTAGAATTGGACCAAATGGAGAGGGCAATTAAAGCACTTCGTAAAAAAATAAAAAAATCTGATATGCAAATGCCTGCTTGGGTTCAATCCAAAATTACAAGAGCAGCAGATTATATTGATACTGCTTCTGAGTATCTTCAAAGTGAAGAGGGGATTTCTGAAGAAAAGGAAGAAAAAAGATATTGTAAACTTTGTAGAAAAGAAGAGTCCAAAGGTGAGTGCTCTTATGGACCTTCTATGTGGGAAAAGTATACAATCAGTGAAATGGCACCATTAGTTGCTGCTCTTGGCAGAGTTGCGTTGGGTGCAGGAGCAAGAACAGCAGCAACAACTGGAGCCAGAGCAGCAGTTACTTCTGCAGTGAAAGACATTGCAAAAGAAAAACTAAAAGCAGGAATTCAAAATTCACTTAATCGTGCAGGACAAAAAGTTCAATCTAGTCCTGATGCAGTTAGTCCCGAAGATAGTGGAGTAACTGCTTATAGAAAAGCATTATCAAATATTGTTGGAGAAGAGGTAGATAAAAAAAAAACTTTAATGTTAATGGTGCTTAAGGCACTTGAAGATAAAAAGAGAAGGAAGAATTCACAATTAATTAATGGAATTATTGGTGAATCAAAAAAGTCCGAAATGAAGTGCAACAAACCAAAAGCAGAAGCACACGGTTCTGGTGAGACTGGAAAATCTCACGTAGTAAAAGCTTGTGAAGATGGTAAAGAAGAGTTAATTCGTTTTGGTCAACTTGGTGTTAAGGGTTCTCCAAAAAAAGAAGGAGAGTCCGAAGAATATGCAAGTCGTCGCAAGAGGTTTAAGACTAGACATGCAAAAAATATCGCAAAGGGAAAAATGAGTGCTGCCTATTGGGCAGACAAAGTTAAGTGGTGATTGAATAGCATCTTGGGATAAATAATTTTGGTCCAACTTACGGAGGTCATCATGGATGCAATTGTAGCAATCGTAAAACCAATTCTTATTAGAATTGCAACTCACCCATCAGTTAAAAATCTTGTTATTGAACTTCTTGAAAAGTATGTAACAACTACAGACAATAGCATTGATAATGTTATTCTTGCTACTGTTAAGGAACTTCTATTTAAACCAGAAGTGTGATTTCCCAAGTTCATAACTTGAGTTTAATTTTTTAATGATTGTGAGGGGTGAAGTGTTGCCTTACCCCTTTTATAAATAAGTTTAGGAAAAATTTTTTACGGAAAAGAAAAAAATGGCACTCTGGGGTAAAAAAGACGACATTTATTCTGCTGGAACTATTGCAGTCAATTATGCAAATAAAACTGTAACTGGGTCCGGAACCACTTTCACCGCATTGCGTGTTGGTGATGTGATTTCTATCGGAACTGGTACTACTTTTGGTGAGGCAGTTGTATCTGGTATTACCTCAGATACAGTTATTTCTATTGCATCTACTCAGTATCTGAGTGGTGCTGCCATTTCTGGAGTACAGTGGACTGCATCGCAGAAACCAAAGTACACTATGCACGATTCTAATTATTCTGCAACTGAAATTCTTGGTGTTGATGAGAATGAGATTGTTTCATCAACACTAGAACCTTCGCATACTGGATGGGTTGGTGTTCATACTTATGTTGATACTCACGGAAATCTCAGAAGAAAAACTGAGGTTCTCGTTGCTATGTCTGGAATCACAACTGGTGTAGCAAGTACAACTGGAGTTGGTGGTGATGCTGCTGATGACACACTTCTTCCAGATACTGTAATTTCAATTGCAACTCAACCATCTAATGTTGGTATTGCTTCAACTGCACTACCACAGACAGTTAACTTTAGTGTAGTAGCAGCAACTTCTCCAGTATCTCAGGCTGTTACTTATCAGTGGCAGAGAAGCACAAATGGTGGTACTTCATACACCAATGTTGGTGGAGCAACTACATCTGCAGTTAGTGTTGCAGTTACTAATACTACATTTAATGGATATCTATATCGTGTTGTTGTTAATTCCGCAGGTGCTACTCAAGTTGCATCTAACTCTGCAACCCTTACTGTATCGTGATTTGATATATGAGATTTGATGAGTTGAATGAAGACAATTATCTTCTTTTTGCAATTAAACATTATGAAAATCCTCAGTCTGTAACTAAGGATGACTTTTATGATGACCTAAAAAGAATTAGGTGGATTAAAAAGTTATTGAAAAAATATAAAAATGAAGGTGAACTGAAAACTCATTTATTGATAAACCACTTTATTATTCTTTATAATGTATTTGGTGATGCAGCAACACCAATGCTGTTTTATAAGCTGGAAATGGAATATTGGAGTGTGTTGAAAACTTTTATATTATATCTTCAAAGATTCCCAGAATATCCAGTTACCATAATACATAGTGTTCCTATTGATGATACTTGTTTAAAACTACTCAATTCAATCTAATGGAAGATAGAATTTTAGAGAAAATTATTTCAATAGTAAGAAATAATTTAAGTGAAGAAGGTGCAATGGCATTGCCAACTAATAATGTTGGTTCTGGTAATATTGCTGGGACTCCAGAGGCAGATCCAGGAAATCCACCAGTAAAAAAAGCAAAAAAGAAATATATCTACCAAAAAAACTCCCGTAAACTTTGGAAAATATAAATGCCATGTTCTCACAAGAATCTAAATTAGCGGTTCTTGAATCTAAACTCAATATCTATGAAGAACTGTCCAGAGAAATGCTTTCGAAATTGGAAGCAGCTGTGGAAAAAATATCAGAAGGAAATAACCGCATCGCAATGATTCTTACGAAGCATGACGAAAGGATAGAACAGGCAATAAAGACTGACGATCTCATTATAAAGATGATTGATGAGGTTAAGGATTCAAATTCAAAAGAACATGCCATTGTCATCAAAAGATTAGAGACAGTAGAAAATAATATCGCAGACTTATCTAAGTTTAAGTGGCAAGTAGCAGCTATTTCAGGTGCTGCTGTTTTGATTATTGGTTTGGTGGTCCCCTTTCTTGACAACATGCTTCCAGGACCTTATAATGGAGGTTCCCAGACCACCCAAACTAGATAATGAGTTTTATTGATTCCAAATATATCGGGTTGGTTTCTTCCCGACTGCATAAGTTCGCTAGAAAAAAAGAAGGTCTATACAATTTTCGTTGCCCTTATTGTGGAGATAGTCAGAGGACTAAAAATAAGGCACGAGGATACCTTTATAAGTTGAAGAACGACCATAACTTCAAATGCCATAATTGTGGGGTTTCTAGGACGTTTACTAACTTCCTGAAGGACATGGATACTGTGTTGTATGACCAGTATGTGATGGAGAGATATAAGAATGGTCTAACAGGAAAGGGAAGTCAAACAAAGACACCAGAGTTTAAGTTTGAAAAACCTGACTTTTCAAAAAAGTCTTTTGACCTGCCATCTATCGCAGAACTAAATAAAGAACACTTGGCAAGACAATATCTAGAGAACAGAAAAATTCCAAAAGAATATTTTCGTGAATTGTATTTTTGTCAAAACTTCAAAGAGTGGACAAACACTCAGAAGCACACATTCGATAATTTAGACAATGACGAACCAAGAATCATCATCCCACTCATCAATCAAGGAAAAATCTTCGGGTTTCAAGGTCGCAGTCTGAATAAGAATTCAAAGGTCAAATATATTACAATCATCCTAGACGACAGCCATCCAAAAATATATGGTTTAGATAAAGCAGATTTTAATAAGACTGTATATGTCGTTGAAGGACCAATCGATAGTATGTTTTTAGATAATGCAATTGCTATGGTTGGAGCAGATTTGGACTACATGTTTTTCATTACTAATTTTGAATCGGACTTTGTGATGGTTTATGATAATGAAAAACGAAATAAACAAATTATTCAGAGAATGGAGAAGGCAATTGATTCCAAATTTCCTATTGTAATTTGGCCGAATGACTTGAAAGAAAAGGACATCAATGATATGATACTTGAAGGTATTGATGTCAACAAAACTGTAAAAGAAAATACCTTTATGGGGTTAGAAGCAAAAGCAAAACTTATTGGTTGGAAACGAGTATGAGCAACGGGACAAAAGTAATTAAAAGAAATGGTCGAGTGGAATCTTTGGATTTGAATAAAATTCATTTGATGGTTGATGAGGCTTGTAAGGATTTGTCGGGAGTATCGGCAAGTCAGGTTGAGATGCAATCTGGAATCCAATTTTATGATGGTATTGCAACTCGGGAAATTCAAGAAATCTTGATTCGGTCTGCATCGGATCTAATTGATTTGGATAATCCAAATTATCAGTTTGTTGCAGCAAGACTTCTATTGTTTTCTGTAAGAAAGTCTTTGTATGGGAAAATTCAACACCATCCTACTTTCCTAGATCACATTAAAAAATGTGTAACCGCTGGTGTTTATGACAAAGAAATTCTCACAAACTATTCTGAAGAAGAACTTAATAAACTTGGTTCGTATATTAATCATAATCGTGACTACTTATTCACTTATGCGGGTCTACGTCAAGTCGTTGATAAGTACCTCGTGCAAGATAGAAGCAGTGGAAGTGTATATGAAACCCCACAGTTTATGTACATGATGATTGCTGCGACAATTTTTTCTCAATACTCAAAAGAAATTCGTCTTTCATACGTAAAGAGGTACTATGACGCAATCTCCAAACACAAAATCAACATTCCCACACCTATCATGGCAGGAGTGCGAACTCCACTTCGACAATTTGCTAGCTGTGTTCTTGTTGATTCTGATGACACCCTCGATAGCATCTTTAGTTCTGATATGGCTATCGGCAGATATGTTGCACAAAGGGCGGGAATCGGTATCAACGCAGGCAGAATCCGTGGCATTAACGCTAAAATCAGAGGTGGAGAAGTTCAGCACACAGGTGTTGTACCATTCCTCAAAAAATTTGAGAGCACTGTCAGATGCTGCACTCAAAATGGCATCCGAGGTGGATCAGCAACTGTCCACTTTCCAATCTGGCACCAAGAAATCGAAGACATTCTAGTTCTCAAGAACAACAAAGGAACTGAAGATAATCGAGTTCGTAAACTTGACTACTCCATTCAAATTTCCAAGTTATTCTATGAAAGGTTTATCAAAGATGAAGAGATTACTCTCTTCAGTCCCCACGACGTACCTGGACTTTATGATTCTTTCGGACTCCCTGAGTTTGACGATCTCTATGCTTCATATGAAAAAGATCCGTCCGTTAAGAAAAAAACTATTAAGGCACAGGAACTCATTCTTGATCTCCTCAAAGAACGTGCTGAAACGGGTCGTATCTACATAATGAATATCGATCATTGCAACTCTCATTCTTCATTTAATGATAAGATTTGGATGAGCAATCTTTGTCAGGAAATTACGCTACCAACTAAACCATTACAACATATTGATGATCCAGATGGTGAGATTGCTCTTTGTATTCTTTCTGCAATTAATGTCGGTAAAGTAAAGTCAGACGAAGAGTTTGAAGAACTCTGTGATCTTTCTGTTCGTGGACTTGAAGAACTGATCGATTATCAGGAATATCCAGTTTCTGCAGCAGAGAAATCAACTAAAGCACGTCGTTCACTTGGCATTGGATATATTGGTTTGGCACACTATTTGGCAAAACTTGGATTTAGTTATAATTCTCAGGAAGCATGGGATGCAGTTCATGGACTTTCGGAGTCTTTTCAATATTATTTGCTAAAGTCTTCTAATCAAATTGCAAAAGAAAAAGGTTCTTGCGAATATTTTAATCGTACAAAATACTCACAGGGGTTACTTCCAATTGATACCTATAAAAAAGATGTAGACGAAATTACTTCTATTACATATCAACATGATTGGGAAACTTTACGTTCCGAGATTAAAGCATTTGGTCTACGACATTCAACACTGTCCGCACAAATGCCATCGGAGAGCAGTTCCGTTGTGTCAAATGCAACCAATGGAATCGAACCACCTAGAGGATACTTGTCCATTAAGAAATCAAAGAAAGGACCTCTTAAGCAAATTGTTCCACAGTATCAATCACTTAAGAACAACTATACGCTTCTTTGGGATATGCCTGATAACAATGGTTATATTAATATTGTTTCTGTAATGCAAAAGTTTTTTGACCAGGCAATTTCTGGTAACTGGAGTTATAATCCAGAAAACTATCCAGACAATGAAGTTCCCGTGACGGTCATGGCAAATGATTTCTTAAAAACTTATAAGTATGGATGGAAAACTTCTTATTATCAAAATACCTACGATATTAAAACGGATGAGGTAAAGGAAGAACATAAGAATGTTGATGATTTAATTAAAGAAATTTTAAATTCAGAAGGAGAAGAGGATTGTGAATCCTGTAAAATTTAGAGTTAATTCCGATAAAACTACAGAAATTTCTGGTATGACTGTTTTTAACACAAACAAGACGGATATAAAAAAGCAACCAATGTTTTTTGGATCTCCTTTAGGAGTGCAAAGGTATGATACTTATAAGTATCCTATTTTCGATAAACTGACTACTCAACAATTGGGATATTTCTGGAGACCTGAGGAGGTCTCCCTCCAAAAAGATAGAGCAGATTATCAAACTCTTAGACCAGAACAAAAACATATCTTCACTTCTAATCTTAAATATCAAATTCTTCTTGATAGTGTACAAGGTCGTGGTCCTGGTATGGCATTTATGCCATATTGTTCTCTTCCTGAATTGGAAGCTTGTATGAACGTTTGGGAATTTATGGAGATGATTCATAGTCGATCATACACTTACATTATCAAAAATGTATATTCTGATCCAACTGAAGTATTTGATTCAATTATTACTGATGAAAGAATTTTAGAAAGAGCAGCATCAGTTACAGGTGCATATGATGATTTTATTAATACTGCTCAGGTTTATGGATCTTCAAATGCTTGGAGGTTTGCACAAGAAGGTGCTGGATCTTCCAGAGATGATCGTATTGAATTAAAAAGAAAACTTTATCGTGCAGTTGCCAATGTCAATATTCTCGAAGGTATCAGATTCTATGTTTCGTTCGCTTGCTCGTTTGCATTTGGTGAACTCAAACTTATGGAAGGATCCGCTAAAATTATCTCTCTCATCGCAAGAGACGAAAACCAACATCTTGTCATTACTCAAAACATCCTCAACAAATGGAATGATGGGGATGATCCAGAAATGCAGCAAATTGCTAAAGAAGAAGAAGAATGGGTGAAAAAAGCATTTGAGAATTGTGTGAATGAGGAAAAACGTTGGGCAGAATATCTTTTTAAAGATGGCTCAATGATTGGTCTTAATGACAAACTTCTTCATCAATACGTTGAGTGGATTGCAAATCGAAGGATGAAAGCAATTGGACTAAAACCGATGTATGATATTCCTGCAAAGAATAATCCACTTCCTTGGACCGAGCATTGGATTTCTTCTAAAGGTCTCCAGGTTGCTCCACAAGAAACCGAAGTTGAAAGTTATGTTGTTGGTGGTATTAAGCAAGATTTGAAAAAAGATACCTTTGCTGGGTTCCAACTTTGATTTATCGGGGGCAACTGCCCCCTTTTTTTATAAATAACTAAAAAACTAGAGTATAAAAATGTCCAGCATTAACGAAGAAATGAGTTCTGACCAGAAAAAAAGAGCAAAGAAGATGATGGGGCAACTTACTCAAAATCCTATTACAAAATCTAGTGGTGCTGGTGCATTATCCCCAGAAGCAGCAGAAGAGTTGGGGGATAAAGCAAAAGAATTGAGAAAGAAAAAATTAGCAAAAGTTGGACTACCTAGTATTAATAAAAATCCATTTAGCAAAGAAATGAAGGAAGAGATGATTTCCGAAAGAGAAATGACTACTGGAGAAATGAAAAAAGAGAAGAAACTAAAGAAAAAGTATGATACTTCAGCAATGAAGAAAAGTATGATTGATCAATACGGCAAAGAAAGAGGAACTCAAATTTATTTTGCCACCATTCGTAAGCAAGCAATGGCAAATTCATTTGAACCAGAAGGTGAGCAACTTGATGAACTTGCACCACTTGCTGCTGGAGCACTCGCAGCAGGTGCTGCTGGACTTGGTGCAATGGCAATCAATAGAGCAAGGCAGGCAGCAAAGTCTGGAGTAGATGCTGCTAAATCTGGAGCAAAAGTAAAACCATCTACTGGAATTGCTGGTGCGGCATATGGAATGCAAAAAAGAAATCAAGCACTTAATTCGGCAATGCAACAACTGCGTCAGGCATTTGATTATGATGATGCCTATGATTATATTATTGAAATGCTAGTTGCTGCTGATTTTGCAGAAGATTATGAAGCAGCAGAAGTAATGTTTGAGCACATTAGTGATGAGTTTACCTCTGTTATTCTTGAGGAGTATATTGAAGAGAAGGCAAGAGGAACTAGAAAGAAAACAACAGTTCACGCATATGATGTTGACGAAACTCTCTTTGGACACGGTAAGAAGGGCAAACCAAACGTTCAGGTTCACGTCAAGGATACGTCTGGAAAAAGAGTTAAGAGTCTAAGCAACCAGGAGTTCAATACTCATAAGTTGGATAAGGGACATTCTTATGACTTCAGTGAGTTCCAAAGTGCGAAGAAATTTTCTCAAACTGCTAGTCCAAACAAGAAAGTAATTAAGGATATCAAGAGAAAGCAAGCAAGAGGACAAAACGTTCATCTTATTACTGCTCGTTCTAAGTTTGACAATCCAAGTGAATTCCAAGGACACCTCAAGAAGCACGGTGTTGACGTAGATAAGAAGAACATTCACTACACTGGTGGAATGAAGGGTGGTGATATTGGTAAGAAAAAAGTTGATGTTGCGAATGCAGTAGCAAAACAAAGTGGTTCCAAAAAAACTCATATGTATGATGATGCTGCCAAAGTCCATAAAGCATTTGAGAAGGAAAAGAAAGAGAACCCAACTTCAAAGACAATCAAAACTCATATGGTAGCACCAGACAGTTCTGGAGAATCAAGAGTTCGTTCTTTCCAAGCAACTAAAGGTGGAACAACTGGTGGTCCAGAAAAGACCACTAAAGAAAAGCAACGCGCTAGAAAGAAAGCAAGAAAGAATATGGGTGAGGAGATGACTGCTTACGATTACTGGAAGCAGTTCATTGATTGATAATGAAGTTTAATTTTTCTTTTGGAAAGAAAAGAAGAGGAGTTATAGAATGGGCAAAGATTTCTATACTCCTTGAAGGTATTATTGATTTTTTATCAAACAAATTTAGTATTGATAAGAAGAAACTTTGGGATATTGTAGATGAAATCCAAAGAGAACTTCTCAAAAGAGGTTGGATTGATGATACTGTAAATGATTATGTCATCAATACTCCAGAATTATTAGACCAAAGAGTTGAAAGAGATGTAGATAAAGCAATAGAAGAATACAAAAAACTGGAAGAAGAACCAGTTAATATGAAGAATGAAGTGATATTAAAAGAGATTGAAAAACCAAAATATACAGAGACCCAAAAGAAGATTGTAAAGGATGCTGTATATTATGAAAAACCTTCAGATGGCAGTAAAGCACAAGACCTTTTGGGTGGAGAGATTGGTATAAGAAGTGTTTGGGTAAATGATGAGGATAAATAAAGGATAAATAATATTAAGAAAAGTACTTTTCAATACCCAAAGAAAGATGAATAAAAAAGACTTGGATGCTTTGGCAGGTTTATATGAAGGTGTTTATATGGATGAAGCTGGAATGAATATGTTCTCAACTCCAGCTATGCAGGCAGCTCAAAGAAATAGAAATACTTCCCAAGCTGCAAATTTTTTCACTAATCGTTCGTCAAATCCAGCAAAACCTGCATTTGATAGAGCTATAAGTCAAGCAAAATCTAATCAAGATTGGAAATCTGCAAGAGAAACATCTGCTTCAAATACAGCAGGAGCTGAAAGAATTTTTAAGTTAAAACCAGGATCTTTAAGTCAATCTTCGACAAAACCTACAAAGCCTGCAACAACTACTTCGACAGCAAATCCAGCAGGAACTTCTTCTGCATCAAAACCTGGAACCCCTGGTTCTGGGTCAAAAGTTGTTCCTTCAGCAAAACCAGCAACTTCAGCAAAACCAGCAGGGTCAGCAATGGACCAGTGGGCTGCTGCAAATCCAAAACTTGCTGCAGCAAAAGCAGAAAGAGATAGAACAAGAGGAACTAGTGCAACTACAAATCCTCTAATGAAGGATTTTAAAGATAGACTTCCTGCACCAAAATCACCTTCACCAACAACATCAACAACAGCATTCGCAAAATCAACACCAGCATTGGCATCATCAACACCTGCTGTGCAATCTGCTGGAACTGCAGCAGCTGCTAAACCAACTACAAATCAAACTGCAACTGCATTTTCAAGTCCATCTTTAAGACCAACACCATCAACTACTCCAATCAGAAAACCAGGAGCAGTTATGGCATCTTTTGAGTGGGGTTCAAAGGCAACTCTTAAGGATGTTGCAAGTCTTTATAGTTCAATCTATGAGGGTAAAAAGAAGGACCAAGACCAAGATGGTGATAATGATTTCGCAGATGTAAGAATTGCAAGAATGATTGCATCTGGAATGTCAAAAGCAGAGGCAATCGCAGCAGTTAGAAATAAAGAATATAATGAAGAATTTGAATATTGGGTAGATTCTCTTGTAGAAGAGGGTTATGACCTTTCTGATTACACTATGGACGAAATGTTTGACATCTATCTTGATGAAGCAGAAGGTTCCTACGGTTCTACTCCAAAAGCAAGAGCAGCAATGAGTAAACTAGCTGCTGCCAGAGCTCGTAAACCTGCAAGTGAGTATTCACAAAAGGGTGAAAAAACTAGAAAAGTAAAGGCAGCAGAAAAGCAAACGAAAAGACAAGATATGCTTTCTAGGGGTCTTTCTGGAGGTAAGAAATCTTCTAGACCTTTTGGTTCTAGAGGTAAGATGGATGCCGATGAGAGAACAGAAAGAAGGTCTGAGCGTGCTTTTGATTTAGAAACCAAATATGGGGAGGGTTCAATTACCAAGAATCCTAAGAAACTCCGCAAGCAAAAGGCAATGGGTGAGTTTGGTGAGGCATACGAGATTGATGAAGCAACCAGAATGCGTAAGGAACTAGGTAAGGAAGGTGAGATTGAAACCCGCAAGGAACTTGCAGCACGTTCTAAGGCATACAAGCGTTCTGGAAGTGTAGATAAGACCATTGCAGCAGCAGAGAGAGGTGCCGACCGTCCTTATATTAAATACAAACGTGATGAGTCTGACGCAGACAGAAAGAAGAGAGAAGAAAGACAAAGTAGAACTCTAAGAGGACTTGCAGCATCCAGAAGAGGTTCTGTTAGAGATAATCCAAGAGCAGGAATGCGTGGTTATGCTGCTAAGGTAGAGGGTAGTGATAAGGACCTACAATCAGCAAGACAAAAAGCAATGTCTGCTGGAACTCTAACTCCAAAAGAGAAAAAGCAGTTGGGTGAAGTTTATGAGATTGTAGCATCATACCTCCTTGAGAACAACTTTGCTGCAACTCTTAATGATGCCAATGTCATTATTGAAAATATGAGTGAAACTTGGTTAGAGGAAATTCTAACCGAAAGAAGAAAATAATTATTACAATTCACACAATTTTACACCCCCTTGACGGGGGTGTTTTTTTATGTCTAAAATGACTCTGTGGAGTTTCAAGAAAATTCTAGGTTCTAAATATCTCAAAGTACAATAATACAATATGAGTTATGAAAACCCTTGGAGATTCAATGGGGAAATTTTTGAGTCTGATAATATTCAAGATAATTTTGGTTTTGTATATCTTATATCTTGTAGTAAAAATAATCGTAGATATTGGGGTAGGAAGTATTTCTGGAGTTTCCGCAAAAAGGGAACAAACAGTAGACGAACTAAGATGGAGTCTGACTGGAAAAAATACTATGGTTCCTGTCCAGAACTCAAAGAAGATATAAAAAAATATGGTAAAGAGTTTTTCACTAGAGAAATTATAAGTCTTCATAAGACAAAAGGAAAATGCAATTACGAAGAAACCAGACAACTCTTTGTAAATAACGTTTTAATTGAGTCTCTTGACGATGGGACTCCTGCGTATTATAATTCTAATGTCCTAGGAAGATATTATCGGAAGGATTACTTTAATGAATGACCTAAAAGTAAAAAAAGTCTGCAATACTTTGATTGAAAATCATATCAATCGAATGCACGAATTGTGTGATGAGGGTCGAATCAAAGATGCTGAAAGTGTTTATGGTGAGATTCGAGATTGGGTGATTCAAAAAGAAAATCTAGAAGTTTTATCATTGGAGTATATTAGTGGTTATTTTCTAGATTTGTAACAAAACTAAATAATCACTTATAATGTAAAATCCAAACTTGGATCCCTATTATGAGTAGGGTTTTTTATTATGAGATTTTGAATGATTTTTAGAGCCGTGGGTAATGCCTTCTGAGAAGAAGGAACTTCTCCTTTACCTAGACGGATGTAGAGTTCAATTAATTTTAATGCAATCTATCTTTACAGTAGCCTTGCCCCTTCTGGCAACGGTTACAACCAGCACGGCATCACTGCCATTCGTCAACTACAAGATGCAAGGTCCTCCACCTCCAGTGGAACCAACAACTAAATCATTTTCCGATATTAAAAAATTTGACCTTGTAGATGAAAAGAAGACAGCAATCCGAGAGGTTGCTCCCGAAAAGCCAAAAGAGAAAAGACTAATTTGTAAAGGGTGTAATGAACATGAGAATGCTACCCTGGCATTTTTCCAGGAACGTGGTGTTAAAGACAGAAACGCCCTTGCTACCATCATGGGTAACATTCGTCAGGAATCAACTTTTATTCCTAACATTTGTGAAGGTGGTAGCAGAACCAGTTGGAGTAACTGCGGACGTGGTTACGGACTGATTCAATGGACATCTGCCGATCGTTATTATGGATTGGGTGATTTTGCTAAGAAGTTTGGTGGTTCTCCATCAACACTTCCAACGCAACTTCGTTATCTAACGACTGAGGTTCAATGGAAACGAATTGAAGATAGGATGAAAACTCCTGGTAAGTCTATCAATCGTTACATGGACTATGCGTATAGTTGGATTGGTTGGGGGCATCATGGAGCTAGAACTTCATATGCTCATGAATATGCTTCTAAACTGATCACGGTAGAAGTTTGACAAACTGAATAATAGGGGAGAAGCAAAGGTCTCTCCCCTTGACAGATAATTTTTATATAATATATAATACAAATAGTGCGGACATGGTGTAGAGGTAACACGTCATCCTTCCAAGTTGAAATCACGAGTTCGATCCTCGTTGTCCGCTTTATGAAAATAATAAATATCTCACAACTGTAGTGAAAAAATGACTAAAATAAGATGCAAAAATTGTAATGTTGAATTAAATTCACATCCAATAAAAACAAAATGCTGTGGTTGTGATAATTTGACAACCATAACTGGAGAAAAAATTAGTGCGTTAGATTTAACTCTGGTTGAATTGATAAATTCTGACTATAAAAAAGATACTAAATCTGTGTTTTCCAGAGAAGATTTGGAGTATCAGGAATCAAGAAGAAACCGTAAAATTAGAAAATTAGACTTTGAAATTCGTTAATAATTTAACAATCTCTTAATGAGTGTGTCGTATTGATAACAATAGGTAGGCGTTTGGATTTATAGAATTATAATATATTAGTATACTCTTTTAATACTTATATGGACCAACATACTTACAATAATTGGGTCCGTATTAAAGAAACTTTCGAAGCTTCTGGAAATACCGACAATATGTTTTATAAGAGAGCAGTTGAAATTGTAAAAACCAGAAGAGATCCTTTAGCAAAATTTCTTGGAGATGTGAAGTGATGGAACCACATGATGAATTTATTACACGAGTTGAAGTTCGGGAGATGATTGACGATGCAATACGAAGACATAATCGTAATGCTACGATTATTTCAATGTGTGTTGGTTGGGTTGTTCTTGCTCTTTTTGCTGAAGGTCTGCTTCGACTTGTTGGAGTAATTCCGCCAATATTTCCTTGGATAAACATTTCATTAGTTCATTAAATTGATGGAAAATATTACAGAAGAAGATTTGCTAAAACTACAAAAAAGAGTTTTGGAGAAAAAAATGGATGAACTTTTTGAAGAACCATCTACATACGAAGATGATGACAACGAATGATTGGATGATATTCATAGAGTTTTTTTCGCACATGCTTTATATGTTTATTGCATTTATGTGTGGAATAATCATTGGATACATAGTGGGATTTCGTAATGGTGGAGGATTGTAATGAATAGTCTCATTCTATATACTTTGATTATATTTGGAATCATAGGACTTTTTATTTTTTGGGGTCTTACTCACGCATACACATCCTTTGGAGGGATATGAAAATATTTTTAGACACAGCAGATATCGATATGATTAGTTCAGCATATGGGACTGGACTATTGGATGGAGTTACTACGAATCCCACTTTAATTCTTAAAAGTGGCAGACAACTTCAGGAAGTTATTGAAGAAATATCAAATTCTTTTTCAAAACTAGAAAGTATTTCTGCAGAAGTTGTTGCTGATACTGCAGAAGAAATGCTTTCACAAGCACAACATTATTATACAATTGCACCAGCAGTTACGATTAAAGTTCCTTGTACTGTAGAGGGACTTAAGGTTTGTAAGACACTTTCTGATAAAGGAATTAAAGTTAATGTTACATTAGTATTCTCCGTCGCTCAAGCAATACTCGCATCCAAAGCAGGAGCAACATTCATCTCACCTTTCATTGGTCGTTGGATGGACAATTCTATAGATGGAATTGAACTTATCAAGAACATTCGTAAGGTATTTGATTACTCAGGAACATCTACACAAATTCTTGCAGCATCTCTTCGTGATGTAAGACAAGTAGAACAATCTGCCTTATATGGTGCTGATGTAATTACAATTCCCCCAGTAGTATTCTGGGCAATGTATAAGAACATTATGACTGATAAGGGTCTTGATTTGTTTCAAAATGATTGGGATCAGGTATTAAAACAACAAAAGACGGAGTGATTCAATGAAAGAATTTACATTTACGGAAGATCAAATGAAACTGTTGGCAGATGCAGTTTGGATGAGGCAAAGATGCTTTATAGCAGGAGATAGAAAATTTAAAGAATACGGGGAAATTCTCAATGAAATTCTTAATGAAATAGATTATCTTCCTAAAAGGGCATGAAATCAGAACACCAATGTTGGCATTTTATAATGTCATCTTTTTCTAGAATTTATGGAGTAAATAAAGTGAAATGTGAAGAAAGATTCCATGCATTTGCTTTACAGTGGTGCGATGATCATAATTATGTTTGTGATATTCATCTTGATGATTTAAATAAGGTTGATAGGTATTTTAGACAAGAGTACGAAAATTGGGAGGGATAGATGAAAGTAGGATTAATTGGATTGGGGAGGATGGGGGAAGGAATGTCCCGTCGTATGATGAAGGATGGAATAGAAGTTTGGGGTTATCGGAGAAATTATGAAAAAGCAAACGAAGCATATGAAAAGGGATATGTGGATGGAATTGCAACTACTATTGAAAATCTTGTTAAAGTAGTTAAGCAAAATAAACAGGGAAAATATCAACCAGGAATTTTTCAGATGGTTGTTCCCGCAGAAACAGTGGAGGAGACAATTAATGAGTTACTACGACATTGTAGTGAAGGAGATATTATTATTGATCATGGCAATAGCAATTTTAAGGACAGTCGGAAAAGGGCAGAACGTTTGGCAAAGTTGGGTATCCAATATATTGATTGTGGCACTAGCGGTGGTGTTTATGGCTTGGATCGTGGATACTGTCTTATGGTTGGTGGCGGAAATACTGCAGTCTCCACTTGTGCAAAAATATTTGATGCACTCTCTCCAGGAATCCAGGCTGCCCCGAGGACTAAGTTTGACTCACCTCTGACTTCTGCTGAGTTTGGTTGGTTGCATTGTGGTGGTCCAGGTGCAGGACACTTTGTAAAGATGGTGCATAATGGTATTGAGTATGGTATTATGCAAGCATATGCAGAAGGATTTAACATTATCAAGAACGCTAATGCAGGTGCCCAGTATGTCAGAGAAGGAGATGCAGAGGTTGCCCCTATGGCAGACCCAGAATCCTATTGCTATGATATTGATGTTGCTGAGGTTGCTGAGCTATGGCGTCGTGGTAGTGTTGTTGGGTCTTGGCTTCTTGACCTTACCGCTGATGTTCTGCGGAATGATGGTGAACTTAAACAATTCTCTGGAGGGGTTTCCGATAGTGGTGAGGGTCGTTGGACTGTTTCTGCCGCTGTGGACCTTGGTGTACCCGCTCCTGTCATTACTACTGCCCTTTTTGAAAGATTTAATTCACGCAACTTGGGCACTTTCGCATCCAAGGTTCTGAATGGTATGAGATATATGTTTGGTGGACATCATGTTAGGTAAGGCACTTTTATTTGTTTCAATTCCTTTTGTTTTGAGTACACTTTATTTTGGAACAAGGGGTGGTTATTATGATTCCGAAGACTATAAAGGAAATGGAACCGCACACTAATGAAACACGCATTAATTCTAAGTCTATGTTTTCTTCCTCTTGCAGTTATCTACATAGTAATGAAGGTATCATTATGGTTATCTACTAGCGTATCTGAAGTCAATTATGTCAGAGAGGATGCAAAACGAGAACACGGACCCTATTTGGAAGACCCATATGGAGACGTTGATGAAAAAGAAGAGGATTATTGAGACTAAAGAGATAATCGAAAAGGCAATCTTTGATTGGTATTTCGAGCAAGGTAAACCTGTTCCTGATTGGAAGATGAAAAAAGATCCGCAGTGGTGGACTGATTATCTCAGAGAACTTTCTGGTGATTACGAAGGCAATGATGACTGGTAATTAAAATGATATTTCATATAGTAGAAAAACTAGCAGCAAATCCCTTCTTTCTTTTTCTTTGTGGATGTGGATTGACAATAGTGCCATTTGCAGGTATTATGTATATACACAAAAATCACATTAGTGATGGTGGAAAATAGTCACGGATGGACTCTAACAGTACTGGTCGGAAGCAATCCCCCCTTATGGCAAAATCTGATTTTTTCAGATACATTGGCAATATTCTCCTTTTATCGGGATATTTTTTCCTGCTATGGGGTGATATGAAAATTGGTTTATTTGTGAAATGTATTGGCAATATTTTTGTCGTTCCTTTTGCAATTAAATATAAGTTTTGGGATATTTTATTTTTATGTGGATTTTATGCTGCAATAGAAATACCTAAACTAATACAACTTTTCCTAGTTAAGTAAAACTAGGTGGTGGAGCCGAGAAATCGAACAACTGATTGAGTTTCCAATTTCTCTAAAGAATTGGTGGTGCGGATGGGATAACTCCCGCCTGGTTATTATTCCAGTTAAAAAATAAAATTTATTATAAGGGGGGTTTACAAGACCCCCCTTTTTTAGTATGATATATACTAAAGAATTATTATTTTCTTGATTAAAAAATGAGTCAATATGTTAAAACAGCACTCGTTCTTGGTGCTGGTGGCTTTATTGGAAGTCATATGGTTCGTAGATTACGTTCTGAGGGATATTGGGTTCGAGGTGTAGATCTTAAGTATCCTGAGTTTTCTCCTACAGAGGCAAATGAATTTGTCCAAGGAGATTTGCGTGATGTAGATTTTGTTAGTCGTGTCCTTGAATATAAGGGTGATCGTGGTAATTTTTATAATCATGTTCCCTATCGTTATATTCAAGCATTTGATGAGGTATATCAATTTGCTGCTGATATGGGTGGAGCAGGATTTGTCTTCACTGGTGAGAATGATGCAGACATTATGCATAATTCAGTGTCAATAAACTTGAACGTTCTTGAGGAACAACGTAAATTAAATGAAAGAGTCGGTAAGAATACTACTAAAATTTTCTATTCTGGTTCTGCTTGCATGTATCCTGAGCATAACCAACTTGATCCCGATAATCCTGATTGTAGGGAGTCTTCTGCTTATCCTGCCAATCCAGACTCTGAATACGGTTGGGAAAAACTTTTTAGTGAGCGTCTATATTTTGCTTACAATAGGAATTACGGCATTCCTGTACGTGTTGCTAGATATCATAACATCTTTGGACCAGAGGGGACCTGGGAAGGTGGACGAGAAAAGGCTCCTGCTGCGATTTGTAGAAAAGTGGCATATCTTCCGACTGAAGGGGGCACTATTGAAGTATGGGGAGACGGTAAGCAAACAAGATCTTTCCTCTATATTGACGAGTGTATTGAAGCAACAAGGAGAATGATGGACTCTGAATTTATGGGACCAGTAAATATTGGTTCTGAGGAAATGGTGACCATTAATCAACTCGTAGAAACTGCAGAAAAAATTTCTGGAAAGTCTGTAAATAAGAACCATATTCCTGGCCCTCTTGGAGTTCGTGGTCGTAATTCTAATAATGATTTGATTCGTGAGAAACTCGGTTGGGATTATTCTCAAACATTGGAAGAAGGTATTCTCAAAACATACGAATGGATTAGTGAGCAAATTGCAAAGAAACAGTCATGAGTTGGAGAAATTCTTTATTAGATATTGCAGTTAACGAACATAATAGTTTCGAAAAAGAAGAATTGGTAAATTATGATGTTTATCAATTTGGTGTTTTCAATGGTGGGTCAATGAAAGAAATTGCTTCCATTTTAAATAAGCACAAAATAGAAGTGAATACTTTTCACGGGTTTGATGTTTTTACGGGAATGCCAAAAGAAACAGCAGAACCTATTTTCCAAGATTCTTGGAATCCAGATATTTTTCCAGATGAATTCAATGTTCTTAAATATATGAGTCTGGATACCCCAGATGATTGTGCAAAGTATATTGAGCAAGAAGTTCAGAATATCTTTACAGGTAAAAATAATCAAAGTAAAGTATCTGTTGTTGCTGGACTTGTTGAGGAAACTCTTCCAAAACAAAAAGATTTAAACCCAGCATTTTATGTCGATTTTGATTTAGATATCTATTCCCCAACAAAATATGCATTTGATTATTTGATGGAGAATAACCTCATTGTTCCTGGTACTTTAATTGGATATGATGATTGGGGTGGAACTCCAGGATTTGAGGAATTTAAAGACGGAGAATCACGAGCACATAAAGAGATTCTGGATAAGTGGGGAATCTCTATGACTAAATTATATCAAAATGGATATGCGTATCCACACGTACAAACTCTTTGGATAGTAGATAGCTTAGAATGAAAATTTCAGTATTAGGTTCAAGTGGTCAGGTTGGAGCATATCTGACCGAATATCTTCGTGGAAAAGGTCATACCGTCAATGAATTTGATGTTGTGAATGGATCAGAACAAGATATGACAGTTATTCCAAATCAAAACCTGGAAGATAATATTAAAGATTCTGATTTTGTATTCTTCCTTGCATTTGATGTGGGTGGTTCTCGTTATCTTAAAAAGTATCAGCACACATTCCAGTTCATTGATAACAATGCACGTCTGATGGCAAATGCTTTTGGACTTCTTAAGAAGTATAATAAGAGGTTTGTTTTTGCCTCATCTCAGATGAGTAATATGAGTTATTCTCCATACGGAGTTCTGAAGAATGTTGGTGAACTTTATACCAAGTCTCTCAATGGACTTATTGTTAAGTTCTGGAATGTATATGGTATTGAAAAAGATCACGATAAAGCACACGTTATTACTGACTTCATCCGTAAAGGATTTGAGACTGGTGTAATCGATATGCTTACTGATGGTCAAGAGCAACGTGAGTTTCTTTATGCTGAAGATTGCTGCGAAGCACTAGAGGCAATTATGGAAAACTATAATGACTTTACTTCGGAAGATAATCTTCACATCACAAGTTTCCATTCCACAAAGATTCTTGATATTGCAAATATTATTTCTGGTCAATTTAATTTGATTGATAAGTCAGTGAAGATTCAACCATCAGAAGAAAAAGATTCTGTTCAAATGGATAAGAGAAATCTTCCAGATACATATTTGACTAAGTGGTGGATGCCAAAAACAACTATCGAGCAAGGCATTGCTAAAGTCTTTGAGGCAATGAAGAATGAGCAAGTTTAAGATTAATCTTTACTGCAATGATTCTCTTCTTCCCTCAACCTCAGATAAAAACACTTCTAAGTTTACTGAGTGGGTTTATGATGGTTCTGGAGAAGTTAATTTCTATGTAAATCAACGTTCTCTAGAAGCATTTTCTACAGTTCAGACTAAACCAACATATATTTGGTTGTTGGAATCCAAGCAAATCATCAAACCAATCTATGATTGGGTTATTAAAAACTATGAGTTTGCTGCTACTAGAGTTGATGGTATTTTCAGTTGTGATAGAGAATTATGTGAAAAATATCCTAAAATTAAATATGCACTTAGCAATGCTGCACCTTGGGTTGTAGATAGACAGATATTTGAGAAGACTAAATTAGTTTCTATGGTATCTTCAAATAAGTCTATGGTTCCAGGGCATATAAAGAGACTTGAGTTTGTAAATAAGTTTAAGGACCAAGTTGATTTATTTGGTAGGGGTATCCGAGATATTTCTAGTAAAGAAGAAGCACTAAAGGATTATATGTTCTCTATTGCAGTAGAAAACGCAGTCTATGATACTTATTTCACTGAGAAAATTACAGATTGCTTTGCTACAGGAACTATTCCAATTTTTTATGGATGTAGAGGAATTACCGAGTATTTCAATGAAGACGGAATTATATTCTTAGATGATGATTTCGATACTTCTTCATTGACAGAAGATCTTTATTATTCTAAAATTGATGCAGTTAAAGATAATTTTGAACGTTCTTTAAACCTTCCTGTTGCGGAAGATTTTATTTATACCAACTATTTTAAATGAGTCAATACAAATATTTTTCGGAAAATAATGTTAAAGTCGATGGAGTAATTCACGTTGGTGCTCATCGTGGTGAAGAAATTTATGATTATGAAAAACTTGGTGCTAAACAAATTATCTGGGTTGAACCAAACCCAGATGTTTTTAAAGAATTGGAAATTGCATTAAGTCGAGCAGAAACAACGGTAGAGTCTCATGGATTTTGTGTAGCAGCAAGCGATAGTGATTGTGAAGAGATTGATTTTCATATTTGCTATGGACCAGATGCTGGATTTATGACTGGCAATAAAGGTTGCTCTTCACTTCTTAAACCAAAAGGAAGATTTGAGGAGTGGCATAGAGAAACTATTAAAGTTGAAACTGTAAAGTTGGATACTCTTATTGAGTCTAATGAATTTAATTATTCTGATTTTCAACTTTTGGATATGGATACACAAGGTGCAGAACTTCTTGTTCTGAGGGGTGCTACTAAAGTCCTTGAAGAAGTTAAGTATGTAACCACAGAAGCAACTTGGAATAATCCAGATTACGTTAATAATGTAATGTTTGATGAACTCAAGGATTATTTGAAAGGATTTGGGTTTGAGCACGTAGAAACTTTTGAGCATACTTCTGATTGGGGAGATGCACTTTTTGTAAAAACAAATAAGGAGTAAAATGGCAATTTCATTTAATGGTCTTGGCAATGCTGGACGACTTGGAAATCAAATGTTCCAATATGCTGCTATTCGAGGTATTGCGGCAAATCGTGGTTTTGATTGGATGATTCCCCCAGAGGGATCAGATAGGTGTGATAATTATGGACTTTTTGATGCATTTAAGTTGAGTAATTGCAAAGATAAAAACCAAGGAGAACAATCAAAACAGACAATTTCTTGGAGAGAATTCCACTTTAATGAGAAAATTTTTAATGAATGTCCTGACAATGTAGATATTGACGGATATTTTCAATCTGAAAAGTATTTTAAAAATATTTCAGATGAAATTCGTCAAGATTTTGTATTTAAAGATGAGTGGTTAGAACCCTGCAAAGAATATATTGAAAGTATTGGTAATGATAAACTAGTATTCCTGCACGTTCGTAGAGGAAATCCCAATCTCCAGGGAGTAAGAGGAGAGCGTTGGTCATATCAAATGCTTCAACAATATCATCCTTTGTGTAAATTTGATTATTATGAGGAAGCACTTAAGGAATTTGATGATTCTTATCAAGTGATTGTTTTTTCTGACGTTATTGAATGGTGCAAAAATCAAGAATTTTTTAAAGGAGATAAATTCTTGTTTTCTGATAATTCACTTGAATTGTTTTCAGATGGTGCTTCTGTTCCTTATATTGATCTTTGCTTGATGTCTCTTTGTTCTGACGCTATTATTGCTAATAGTTCTCTTTCATGGTGGGGTGCTTGGTTAATTGGTAATCCAAATAAAAAAGTAGTTGCACCAAAACCTTGGTTTGGTCCAGCATATGATTATTATATTATGGATGATTTGATTCCAGATGGTTGGATTGAAAAATATAACGATCCTAAAGAAATTGCACCTGAGGTTTGATATGGAAATTGATTTTTTACTACCTTGTCGAATAGAATCAGAAGATAGACTTAGAAATGTCATTACTTCGGTGACATATCTTCTATCTAATTTTCCAAATTCCAATGTTATTATTAAAGAAGTTGATTCTCATTCTCATTTTAAATTCAGAGCACTTCCAGAAATAAAAAAATATACAGATACTACCAACTTAATTCATCATTTTGAAGATAGTCAGGAAAAATTTTTCCATAAAACTAAAATTTTAAATGACCTTCTTTGTTTATCAACAAAAGATATTGTTTACAATTATGATGTTGATGTTATAATTCCCTACGATAGTATTCTTTTTTCTAATCAGGCAATAATTAATAATCAATGTGATGCTGTTTATCCATTTGGTTGCGGTGTATATCAATGGGCAGTAAATTATTCTTCCGAGTTACTGGAAAAGTTTATTTTAAGTAAGTTTGATTTAAATGTGATTATACAACAATCCGATAGAAGATCTTCTACTATTGGTTGGGGACAAATGATAAAGAGGAAAGTTTATATCGATAGTTACATGTGGAACGAAAATTTTATTTCTTGGGGTGCTGAGGATTGTGAATTTTATTATCGGTTAAGTTCTCTTGGATATACTATTGGGAGAGTGAATGATGATGTATTCCATCTTGAGCATGGACGAACATTTAATTCTCACTATAATAATCCTAAGTTCTCTGATAATTATAAGTTGTGGCAATGGATGAGAAATCAAGATAAAGAAACAATAGTAGAATATTATGAAAACCAAGAATATGTTAAAGAAAGGAGGAAAGAATTAAATGTTAGCCTTTAATCAATTGGGAAATGTTGGAAGATTGGGAAATCAAATGTTCCAATATGCTGCTCTTAAGGGTATTGCTAAAAGAATGGGATATGATTATTGTATACCTCCCTTCAATTCTCCCAGAGTAGATAACTATAGTTTAAATAAATGCTTTAAATTGAGTTCTCTTAATAGTAATAATTTTGGTATACTTGATAGAGGACATGCACCAATCGTTATCGAAAAGCATTTCCATTATGATGAAGAACTGCACGGTCTTTGTCCAAATGATGTGAGTATTCATGGATTTTTTCAATCTGAAAAATACTTCAAACATATTGGTGATGAAATTCGTGAAGACTTTACTTTCTATGATGAGTTTCTCACTGCTTGTTCAGAATTAATTAATTCACTTGATGCTGCACCTTTATTTCTTCATGTTCGTCGTGGTGATCCAAACTTAACAGATGCAAGGGGATTTAAATGGTCTTATACGCAGTGCTCTTCTCAGCATCCTCCCCAATCTTTGGAATACTATGAAGAGGCATTAAAAAAGTTTCCCGACAATCAACCCGTTATTGTTTGTTCTGATTCTCCAGAATGGGTGCAAGAACAGGAGATTTTTAATGGAGATAGATTTTTTGTTTCTGAACCTGAAGAGAAGTATCCAGATGGATCATATACTCCTTATGTTGATCTTTGTTTAATGTCTCTTTGTTCTGGTGCAATCATTGCAAATAGTTCTCTTTCCTGGTGGGGAGCTTGGTTGCAGAATGGAAGAGGAACTGTGGTTGCACCAAAAAATTGGTTTGGACCAGATTATGCTGATAAAGAAACCAAAGATTTGTATTGTGATGATTGGATTGTACTATGAAAGAAATTAATAAATCTGCATATAAACTAAAAAATATTGGTCCAATTTATTATTTGAATCTGGATGGTCAACCAGAAAGGCGTGAGTATATGGAAGACCAATTTAAATATTGGGAAATTAATAACTATACTCGTATATCTGCATATGATGGTAGAGAAGATGATCTAAG